>UMHM01050642.1_pt1 | contig 33856 bp, 24 predicted proteins | sample 1965501 | NCBI WGS metagenome assembly UMHM01 (sample SAMEA4836095, study PRJEB28245) | human gut metagenome | biome: gut microbiome; material: fecal sample | place: Denmark | collected 2008
AATCGTGCGCTTCGAGCGCGCGGACATACCTCTCCTTCCCCGTAGCCAGCATGAATTCCTTGAAAGACAGCGGATACAGTTTCATAAACTCCACTTTCCCGACGGGAAACGATGTCCCCTCATGCAGCGCAATACCGAGCAGGGAGCCTGCGCAAACGATGTGATACTCCGGAGCGTCCTCGCAAAAATATTTGAGCGCGGAAAGCGCGCGCGGAACTTCCTGCACCTCATCGAAAATGAGCAAAGTTTTTTCCGCGTTTATCTTTTTGCCGACATACAGCTCAAGCCCCGTGATGATGCGCTCGACGGCAAGATCCCCTGCAAACAGTTCGCGCATCTGCGAATTGCTGTCAAAGTTGATGTAAGCAACGTCCTCAAACTCCGTCGCCCCAAACTCTTTCATCAGCCAGGTTTTGCCCACCTGCCTCGCGCCTTCCAGGATCATCGGCTTGCGGTTTTTTCTGCTCTTCCACTTCTTCAACTCTTCTATGGCATAACGATACATACCACGCCTCCCACAACAGCTATTTCACCTTATTTGTTCCAATGCCGTACTATCGTCGGGATCTTTACTTGCTCCGTCCAAAACGATCTGGCATATCCCCGACATTCACATTTCTCACCACGATCCTACCACACAAACACAAAAATTACAACGAATTTATGTCAACCTCAAACACTTTTTACGACGAATATTTTCTTTCCGCCGCTTATAATGTCTTCTCCGCCCATTTTTCCGCAATTAAAATATAATCCTTTCGCCCTTAAAATTCGATTTAAGTTCCCATTTCTCCGCCAAACAGAGTCGCGTTTGAACCCGCGGCTCTGTTATTTTTGTATCAAGGGTGTTGCCGGCATCATGATCGAGATCAAAATTTCTGTTTGGCGGCATGGTCTTGCATTTATAGGCGGGGGCTTTCATGTCGAGCAGATATATCGCTAAGACAATAGCACCCCTATTATAAAATATGTTCGCTGACGCTGTCATTAGGATGAGATGCGCGAAAGCCCCGCCGGGCAGGACTCGCGGTGTACTTGTTGTACATAAGAGGTCTGCACGGCGGGGCTGACAAAGCAGGTCGCCGAATAAGGCGGTTTAGTTGTCGAGGGCTTCCAGGCGGATCTGCCTTTTTTCCTCCTTGGTGAGTTTTTTGCCTTTGCCGACGGGGCGGCTGTCGCCGTGTTTGACGAACGCCATGAGGATGATGGAGAGGGCGATGAAGATGGCGCTGTAGATGAAGAGCCCTTTGTCTTCGAAGGCGTCCATGACCATACCGGCGAACATGGGGGTGACAGCCTGGGCGGACATGGTGGCGACGTAGTAGTAGCCGGTGTACTGTCCGACGGTGGCGTCGGTGGAGAGCTCGACGACCATGGGCAGGGTGTTGACGTTGATGATGATGAGCCCGAAGCCGGAGATGAGGTAGAACAGCGCGAAGAGCGCGGCGGGCACGAGGGCGTTGGAGTCCGGCTTGACGAAGGCGAAGATGAGCAGGAAGCTGACGATCGCCATCGCGAGACCGATCATGATGGTCTTTCTTCTGCCGAGCTTTGCCGCCATGTAGCCCACGGGGATGAAGGCTATCGCGCTGATGCCCATGGAGACGCCGGAGATGATGGACGCGACGCCCGCGTCGAGGTTCAGCGCCTTGGTGGTGTAGACGGAGAGGTTGGAAGACACGGCGTTATAGCCCATGAACCACATGAAGATGGAGGCAAGGATGAGCAGGAAGCTGATGAACTTCGCCTGTTCGGACTTGGGCTTTGCCTCCCACCATTCCTTGGGGGAACGGAGCTTGCGGGTCTTGGCTTTCGCCATCTCGAGCACTTCGGGAGAAATCTCGGTCTCGCCGCTCTGCTCTGCCGCGGCGCTCTCGTCCGCGAGGACGTTCCCGCCTGCCGCAGCCTCGTCTTCTGCGCGTTCCGCAGCGGCTTCGTCCTCATCGGTGATGCCGTACTCCTTGCATATCTCGTGGCAGCGGTCCACCATCTTCTTCTCACGCACGAAGGCGAGGAAGCCCGCGAGCAGCAGGAGCATGCCCGCCGCGACGGACGCGAAGATGATGACGTAATTTTCCAGCCGTTCGCCGAAGAGGACGACTGTATAGATGAGGAAGGCTATCGCGCCGCCCACGCCGCCGCAGAGGTTGATGACCGCGTTGCCCTGCGAGCGCAGAGGCTTGGGCGTGACGTCGGGCATGAGCGCGACCGCGGGGGAACGGAATGTCGCCATCGCGATGAGGACGAGGAGCAGGATGACCATATAGATGGCGATGCTCTTGTGTCCTTCCGCGGTGTTGGTCGCCTGGTCGTAGATCTGATCGCTGATCCAGGTGTTCATGCCGGTGGCGGCGAACTTCTCGTAATTCTCGTTGCTTATCCTGATGTCGTCATAGGTGCGAGCGCCGTCGCCGTTCCAGTCCGCGAGCGTGTAGCCGAGATCCGCGGGCACGCTGTCGTCGAGGGAGACTTCCTCGCCGTTATACTTATAGGTGGTGGCGCCGAGCATGCCGAGGAACGCCTTGGTGGCGGTGAAATCCGCGTCATAGCGGATGGCAAGGAACTGCTCCTTGTCGATGTTGTTCATCGCCATATAGTCGCGGTCGGCGTAGTTGCCGCCCGCCTCCCAGAACGCGGTGAGGCGCTCGGTCATGAAGGCGTCCTCGTCGAGCTGCGCGAGATAGCCGTTCTCGATGTCCATCGCCTTCTCCTGCTGTCCGAGCGTGGAGACGGGGACGAACACCATCAGGATGACGGAAGCGATGGTGCCTATGACGATGAAAGGCGTCCTTCTGCCGAACTTCTTGACCAGCTTGCCCTTGGCGTTGTCGGAGATCTTGCCGAAGAGGGGAAGCATGAAAAGGGAGAGCAGGTTGTCAAGACCCATGATGAGACCGCGGACGGTGTTGGAAAGACCGTAAGCGTGCTCGAGGAGCAGCGGCACGACGAAGTCGTACGCCGTCCAGAAAATCATAATGATTGCGAAAGCAAAACCGACTTTGAAAGTCTGTGCGTAATCCAGCTTGAGCGGCTTTTTGGGCTCGCCGTCCTCCCCGTCCGTCCGATCGTCCGAGACCTTTGCGGTCTCCTCGACGGCATCGGGAGCGATGGCGTCCTCGGCGGCGACAGACGCGCCGTTGATGTTGTCGTCCATAGTATCCTCCTTACCTTGTCCTCGAAAGCGCGCATGCGCGATCCGTTTCAAGTAAGGATATTATAACTTGAATGCACGCCTCGTGTAAAGAGCTGTTTTTCGACATTAGTAATTTTTATGTAACTAACGGCACGGCAAGACGACAAGGCGGAGTGAACGCCGCAGACCGAGACCGGGACGCGCGGACGGAAAAGTGCCTGCGGCGGGTGAAAAGAAGAGGAACGAAAACAGACGAAACCGCCTCCGTATCCGGAGGCGGTTTTGACAAAAACGAATGTTTATCGCATCAATATGACACCACGGACGCGGAAAGCGGCGGGATGCAGAGCGTCTCGATGTGTTCACCCGTAAAGGCGTCCGCGGCGTTCACCTCGCGGCAGACGGCGTGGAAGCAGGGGTTATAGTAGGTGCGGAGCACATCCCTGCCGTCCTCCGAGACGCGCTCGAAGACGGTGAGTTCGCCGTCGTCGAGGAAACGCAGTTTGCCGCGGAGGGCGTTCGCGTTCCTGCGGCGAAGTTCTCCGAGGGCGCGGTAGTGCCCGAGAAGGTCGTCGTCCTGCCTGCCCCAGGGATAGGTGGCGCGGTTCAGCGGATCCTCAAAGCCCTGCACCCCCGCCTCGTCGCCGTAATAGACGCAGGGGACGCCGGGAAGGGTGTATTGCAGGATCGCCGCCGCTTTCAGGCGCAGTTTGGCAAAGGCGTAATATTCCTCCGAAAGGCGGAAAGTGCGGCGTTCCGCCTTGGAATAGGGCGCTTCCGCCCCCGAGAGCGCGGTGAGAGCGCGCACGGTATCGTGAGAGCCTACGAGGGTGAAGCACACGTCCATGCTCTCCTTCGGATAATGCTCCGCGATGAGGGTGACCGCGTCGCGGAACTTCTCTCTGTCCCCCTTCATGATGAGCTCGAAGATGGCGCGGCGGAAGGGATAGTTCATCACACCGTCCAGCTCGTCGCCCATGAAATAGGGACGCCATGTGCCGTAGCTGACCTTGTCCGAAGCGTCCTCCCACACCTCGCCGATGATGAGGGCGTCCTTTTTCGCTTTGCGGATGGCGGCGCAGAGCGCGTCCGCGAAATCGGTGGGGAGCTCGTCCACGACGTCCAGCCGCCAGCCGTCCGCGCCCGCTTTGGTCCACTTGTCGATGACTCCGCCCTTGCCGAGGACGAGCTTGCGGAAGCCCTGCGCGCTCTTGTCGACGGTGGGGACAACGGTGGAGCCCCACCAGCAATGATAGCTGTCCGGGTGCTCGTAGAAGGTATACCAGCCGTAATAGGGAGAGTCCTCCCCCTGATAAGCCCCTTTGCCGGGGAAGGTGCCGAACTTGTTGAAATATACGCTGTCCGCGCCCGTATGGTTGAACACGCCGTCGAGGATGACCCTGATCCCCTTCTTTTTCGCCGCGGCGCAGAGCGCTTTCACCCCCTCGTCGCCGCCGAAGAGATCGTCCGCCCGCATATAGTCCGCGGTGTCATAGCGGTGGTTGCTGGAGGAGAGGAAGACGGGGGAAAGATAGATGACCGTGACCCCAAGGCTTTTAAGATAGTCCAGCCTCTCGATGACGCCCTGTGCGTTGCCGCCGAAGAAGTCGTCCGCGCGGTATTCCCCGCCCTCGTCCGCGATGTCGGGGAGGTCGTACCAATCTGCGTGCAGCCTGCCCTTCTTTGCGAACTTCACCTCGCCCGCCCTTGCGAAGCGGTCTGCGAAGATCTGATAGACAACGCCTTCTTTTGCCCAATCCGGGGTTTTATAGGTGCGTTTCGACACGGTGAGCTGCCATTCCGGCAGCCACTCCCCCGAGACGGCGCATCCGCCCGAGCCTCTGCCGTAATAGGTGACTCTGCCGCCCGCGACGCTCTCGAAGCGGTAGTACCACAGCCCCGCGACGGGCAGGGTGACGGAGCCGGAATAAACGGAAGCGTCACCGTCGAAGCGGGCAAATTTCAGCTCCGTACGCCTCTCGTCCGAACCCATCCTGACGATGACGGTGACCTTGTCCGCGCGCTCGCCCGCGGGCATCGTGAACTCGAACACGGTGGGCTCGCCCACGGCGGATGCGCCGTAAGGCGTCTTATCCCTCAACGGATCGTAATACATCCCTTCCTCCTTTGCGGGCGCGATCCCGCCTATGCCTATGCCGCTCCTTTCGCGGAGACACCCTTACGGGCAAAAAAAGCGCGCCGCTTTTGCGGCGCGCCGTGAACTCATTTGATCTTCTGCACGCCCCAGATCTTGTCGGCGTATTCCCTGACCGCGCGGTCTGCTGCGAAGAAGCCCGCCTTGGCGATGTTGATGAGGGACATGCGGTTCCACCTCTCGGCGTCGCGGTAGACCTCGTCCACCTTGCGCTGGATGTCGCAGTAGGACGCGAAGTCCGCAAGCACCATATAGCCGTCCGGAGTGCCGCCCCTCCCGATGGTGAGGCTGTCCGCGATCTCGGAGAAATTCACCCCGCCGATGCCGTGGCGGAGAGCGTCGATGACGCGCTTGATGCGGGCGTCCGTCTGATAATAGTGCGTGGGGTTATATCCTCTCTTCCAAAGCTCCTGCACCTCGTCGGCGTGCAGACCGAAGAGGAAGATGTTCTCGTCGCCCACTTCCTCGTGGATCTCCACATTGGCGCCGTCCAGCGTGCCCACGGTGAGGGCGCCGTTGATCATGAACTTCATGTTGCCGGTGCCGCTCGCCTCCTTGCCGGCGACGGAGATCTGCTCGCTGACTTCCGCGGCGGGCATGATGAGCTCCGCAAGGGTGACGCGGTAGTTCTCGAGGAAGATCACCTTCAGCTTGCCGTTGACGTCGGGGTCGTTGTTTATGACCTTGCCGAGGGTGCAGATGAAGCGGATGATCTGCTTCGCCATATAATAGGCGGAAGCCGCCTTCGCCCCGAAGATGAAAGTGCGGGGTTTGATGTCGAGAGCGGGGTTCTCTTTCAGGCGGAAATAGAGGTCGAGGATGTGCAGCGCGTTCAGGAGCTGACGCTTGTACTCATGCAGCCTCTTGACCTGCACGTCGAAGACGGAGTCCGGGTCGACGGCGACGCCGTTCGCCTCCTTGATGTACGCCGCGAGCCTCTCCTTGTTGCCGCGCTTGATGTCGGCGAGCTTCATGAGGACGTCGCGGTCGCCCATATAACGCATGAGATCCTGCAATTTGTCCGCGTCCGTGAGCCAGCCGTCTCCGATGAGGTCGGTGATGAGCGCGGCGAGCTCCGGGTTCGCCTCCGCCACCCAGCGGCGGTGAGTGATGCCGTTGGTCACGTTGGTGAACTTCTCGGGGTGCATCGCGTAGTAGTCGCGGAAGACGTCGTGCTTCAGGATGTCGGAGTGCAGCGCGCTGACGCCGTTTATCGTGTGCGAGGTGACGAGGCAGAGGTTCGCCATCTTGATCTGCCCTTCCGAGAGCACCGCATTCCTCGTGACGGCGTCCCAGTTGGAGGGATAGAACTGCCACAGCTCGCCCACGAAGCGCTGATTGATCTCGTGCACGATCTGATAGATGCGGGGGAGCAGAGTCTGAAAGAGATCCTGCGGCCACTTTTCGAGCGCCTCCGCCATGACGGTGTGGTTGGTGTAGGAGATGCAGCCCGTGGTGATGTCCCACGCCTTCTCCCAGCTCATGCCGTACTCGTCGAGGAGGATGCGCATGAGCTCCGGTATGCAGAGGGTGGGATGGGTGTCGTTGATGTGGATGGCGACGCAGTCCGCGAGGTTGTCAAGCGTGGGATTGGTCTTGAGGTGCCGCGCGATGATGCTCTGTATGGACGCGGACACGAAGAAATATTGTTGTTTGAGCCTGAGAGACTTGCCCTCGATGTGGTCGTCGGCGGGATAAAGCACCTTGGAGATGGACTCCGCCATCGCCTTTGCCGCCATCGCCTTGACGTACTCCCCTCTCGAGAACATGGACATGTCGAAGTCCACCGGCGCCTTGCTCGACCACAGTCTGATGCGGTTGACGGTGTCGGTGTGATAGCCGGAGATGTTCATGTCATAGGGCACGGCGAGCACCGTCGTATAGTCGCGCTGACGGACGGTGAGCCTGCCGTTGTCCCAATTTTCGTCCACCACGCCGCCGAACTTGACCTCATAGGTCTCCTCGGGACGGGGAGAGAGCCACACGCCGCCCATCTTGACCCATTCGTCGGGCTGCTCGAGCTGCCATCCGTCCACGATGACCTGCTTGAAGATGCCGTAGTCGTACATGATGGAGAAACCGCTGGCGGCATAGCCCTCGGAAGTGAGGGAGTCCATATACGCCGCGGCGAGCCTGCCGAGACCGCCGTTGCCCAGCCCCGCGTCGGGCTCGAAGGCGTACAGCTCGTCGAGGTCGGCGCCGAGTGCCTTCACCGCCTTTGCGACCTCGTCGGTGATGCCCATGTTGAAGAGATGGTTCCTGAGCGACCTGCCGAGCAGGAACTCCATGGACATATAGTAGACCTGTTTGGCGTTCTGTTCGCGCACGCGCTTTTTGAAGTTGACGCGCGTCTGCGTCAGGATGTCGCGCACGGCGATGCAGACGGCGCGGTAAAGCTGCGCCTTGCTTGCATCCTCCGGCTTGACGCCGAAAAGCCTCGCGAGCAGGGAAACGATCTGAGACTTGAACTCTTTTGCTGTGATGTCGTAAGATGCCATTTGATCACCCTTTTTCTCCCGTTTCCCCCGTCGAGAGTTTCTTTCTTTTTTTTATTTTCGCTCATGCTTCCGGAGCCCCGTCCGCATGTTCCGTTCGTCATTCAAGACCGTGCGCGGCGGCGCCGTCGCGCGGTCAGTTTTGTCGCTTTCGTGCGCGGCGGCGCGAGGAGTGCCCTCGCGCACGCCGCCGTTTTCTCCCGAATGCGCCCGAAACATCCGCGCGCTCCCCTCTCGGCAGAGCGCGCCGGGCGCACCTCGGACACACGCCGCAACGCCGCGGCATATGCCCGTCACGGCACTCAGATGCCGTTGTAGATGTCGATATACTTCTTTGCGGACGTCTCCCAGCCGAAGTCGGACTTCATGCCGTTTGAGACCACCGCCTTCCAGTTCTCCTTGTCGAAGAAGGTGCCGTACGCCCTCCACACCGCGTCCAGCATATCGTACGCATTGTAGGTCTTGAAGGTGAAGCCCACCCCCGTCTTCTCCATGGGATTGTAGGGCTCGACGGTGTCCTTGAGCCCGCCCGTCTCGCGCACCACGGGGACGGAGCCGTACCGCATGGCGATCATCTGGCTCAGCCCACAGGGCTCGAACTTGGAGGGCATCAGGAAGATGTCGCTCGCGGCATAGAGCTTGCTCGCAAGATCGGAGGAGAATTGCAGTATGGCGCGGAACTTGGCGGGATATTGATCCTCCACTCGCTTGATCATATTCTCATACTTCCAGTCCCCCGTGCCGAGGACGACCATCTGGACGTCCGCGCGCATGATCTCGTCGATGACCGCCGCCACGAGGTCCATGCCCTTCTGCTCCGTGAGGCGGGTGACCATCGCGATCATGGGACGGTTCTCGTCATAGCCGAGGTCGATCATCTCGCAGAGCGCCTTCTTGTTCAGTTTCTTCTTGTTGTAAGTGCGAAGGGTGTAGTTCTCAAAGAGCGCGCCGTCCGTCTTGGGATCGTACATGGCGGTGTCGATGCCGTTGACCACGCCGTGCAGCTTATACCTGCGCTCGGAGAGGATGCTCTCCAGACCGTAGGAATAGTAGGGATCGAGGATCTCCGTAGCATAGGTCTCGCTGACCGTCGTCACCGCGGCGGAGGACTCGATGCCCCCCTTCATATAGTTGACGCAGCCGCCGTACATCACGAGGGAGTGCGCCCACTCGGGGAGCCCCATGACGTCCGCGAGCAGCTCGGTGCCGTACTTGCCCTGGAACTCGATGTTGTGGATGGTGAACACCGTCTTTATGTTGCGGTATTCCTCCGAGAAGCGGTAGTAGACGTCGAGATAGACGGGAGTCAGCGCCGTGTGCCAGTCGTTGCAGTGCAGGATGTCCGGGAAGAAGCCGATGAGGGGGAGCACCTCGGGCACCGCTTTGGAGAAATAGGCAAACCTCTCTCCGTCGTCGAAGTGTCCGTAAAGCCCCCTGCGCTTGAAATAGAACTCGTTGTCGATGAAGTAGTACGTCACGCCGTCATAGACCGCCTCGTACACCCCGACATACTGCCTGCGCCAGCTCAGATCCACATAGGTGGAGCCGAGGAAGCGCATCCCGTTGCGGAAATTCTCCTTGATCTCTTCCTTGTAAAACGGTATGATGACGCGCGCGTCGTGCCCCAGCTTGTTGAACGCCTTGGGGAGCGCGCCCGCCACGTCGCCGAGACCTCCCGACCTCACGAAAGGCGCGGCTTCGGATGCGACGAATAGGATCTTCATGCTTAGTCCTCCTTATTGTTCGCGCGTGCCATGCGTCGGCATCGCACGGGTGGGGTGCGGCGAGCCGCACCGGTCAGATGATCTTGTTCTTGACGACGACCATCGGATAGCTCTCATAGCCCGCGAGACGCCTCCCGGACTGTATGATGCAGGACTTGTCCGTGATGACGTAGTCGAGCTGCGCGTTCTCCATCACGATGCCGTTCTCCATCACGATGGAGTTGCGCACGACCGCGCCCTTGCCCACCTTCACGCTTCTGAAGAGGATGCTGTTCTCCACCGTGCCGTCTATCTCGCAGCCGTCCGCGATGATGGAATTGTGCACGTTGGCGCCCTCTTTATACTTGGTCGGCACGCTGTCCTTGACCTTGGTGAGGATGGTGGAGTGTCCGTAGAAGAGATCCTCCCTCACCTCCGGGTCGAGCAGATCCATGCTGCGCTTGAAGTAGGTGGGGATGCGGTCGATGACCGCGACGTAGTTGTCGATCTCATAACTCATGACATACAGGTCTTCCAGGCTCGCACGCACGATGTCCTTCTCGAAATCGTATGCGCCGTGCGCGTAGGCGTTGTCGATGAGGGAGATGAGCAGATCCTTCTTGACGTAATAGATGTTGAGGTTGCAAAGCTGCTTGCCCGCGTCCGTCGCGACGGGGAAATGCAGGTCTTTGATGCGCTTGTTCTTGTCCGCGGTGACCACCAGCTTGCGGGGGGTGACGTCCTCCGTCGAATAGGTGAGCATGGTGATGTCCGCGCCCTTCTCCTGATGGAACTTCGCCACCTCGTCGAAGTCGATGTTGAAGGCGATGTTGGTGTTGCTGATGACGACGTAGTCCTCCGCGGATTTGAGCATGAAGCCGCGCAGCATATACAGCGCCTCTATCTTCCCCTTGTACACCTCGTGAGCGGAGTTGAACACGAAGGGAGGATAGATGGAAATGCCGCTGTTCTTGCGGTTGAGGTCCCAGTCGCGCCCCTGACGGATGTGGTCCATCAGGCTGTTGTAGTTGTTCTTGGTGATGATGCCGATCTTGGTGATGTTGGCATGGACGAGGTTGGAGAGCACGAAGTCGATGAGACGGTATCTGCCCGCATACGGCAGCGACGCCGTCGTACGGTGTATCGTCAGATCGTTGAGATGGCTGTCTTCGTCGGATGCAAACAATACGGCGAGTGCGTTGTTTTTCATGTTCTCCTCCTTATCCTATCATTTCGTCCGCGCCCACGACGGTGCCTTCCGGCAGCTCGTAGCCCGGTGCGATGACGCTGATCTTCCACTCTCCGGGACGGCAGTCCGAAAGAGTCTCGCCCACCATGCAGCCCTTGCCGACCACCGCGTCCCAGCCCACGATGGAATAGCGGATGTCCGCCCCCTCGCCGATGACCGCGCCCGGCATGATGATGGAGCCCTCTATGTAGGCGTTCTTGCCTATGGTCACGGAGTGCGAGATGATGCTGTCCTTCGCGGTGCCGTGCACCACGGTGCCCTCCGAGATGAGGCAGTTCTGCACCCTGCCCGTGGGAGAGATGAAGTGGGGAGGCTCCGCCATGTTCCTGGCATAGATCTTCCACCCCTCGTCGTCGAGGTCGAGATCCTCCGCCGCGGAACCGCCTTTCAGCACGTCCATGTTCGCCTCCCAGAGGGAAGAGATGGTGCCGACGTCCTTCCAGTAGCCGTCGAACTGATAGGCAAACATCCTCATGCCGTCCCCTATCATCTTGGGGATGATGTTCTTGCCGAAGTCGTTGTCGGAGTCCTTGTTCGCCTCGTCCTCGACGAGATATTTCCTCAGCACGCTCCACGTGAAGACGTAGATGCCCATGGACGCCTTGTTGCTCTTGGGCTGCTTGGGCTTTTCTTCGAACTCGTATATCTCCCCGTTCTTTTTGAGGTTCATGATGCCGAAGCGGCTCGCCTCCTCGATGGGGACGTCACGGACGGCGATGGTGCAGTCCGCACGGTTCTTCTTGTGGGACGCGAGCATCTCGGCGTAATCCATCTTGTAGATGTGGTCGCCCGACAGAATGAGGACATAATCCGGGTTATAGTCGTCGATAAACTCGATGTTCTGATAAATGGCGTTCGCCGTGCCCTTATACCATTCGCCGGACTTCGCGCGCATGAACGGGGGCAGGACGAAAATGCCGCCCGACAGCCTGTCCAGGTCCCAGGGCTGACCGTTGCCGATGTATTGGTTGAGCTCGAAGGGCTGATACTGCGTCAGCACTCCCACCGTGTCGATGCCGCTGTTGATGCAGTTGGAGAGGGGGAAGTCGATGATGCGGTACTTCGCCGCAAACGGCACGGCGGGTTTTGCCACATCCTTGGTGAGCACCCCCAGCCTCGTCCCCTGCCCGCCCGCAAGCAGCATGGCGATGCATTCCTTCTTGACGGATTTTTTCATTTCTTTTCCTCCTTATTTACCGCTCTCAGGAACATGACCGAATTTGCCGGTATGTTCAGTTTGACGGAGAAGGGATAGCCGTGCGACGGTTTCCCCACGGCGCGGAAAGACGGACGCCTCTCCTCCGCCCCGCCGTATTTTTTCAAAGCGGACGTCAGCTCCGCCTTGTAGATCTTGTTTTCGGGCACGCCCATGACATACTTCTTCCTCTCCACGGGCGAGAAGTTGACCACGCAGATCACGTAGTCCCCGTCCGCGTCGCGGCGGATGAAAGAGACGATGTTCTGCCTGTTGTCGTCCACCACTATCCACTTAAAGCCGTCCATGCTGCAATCGAGCTGCCACATGCACTTGTTCTCGAGATAGAATGCGTTGAGGTCCTGTATGAATTTGCGGAAAGTGCGATGACGGGGATAGTCCAAGAGGAACCAGTCCAGCTCCTGCGCGAAGTTCCACTCTATGAACTGCGCGAACTCGTTGCCCATGAAGTTGAGCTTCTTGCCCGGGTGCCCCATCATGAAACCGTAGAACGCTTTCAGCCCCTCGAACTTCTGGTCGTAGTCGCCGGGGACTTTGCCGATCATGCTCCCCTTGCCGTGCACCACCTCGTCGTGGGAGATGGGGAGGATGTAGTTCTCCGAATAAGCGTAAGTGATGGCGAAGGTGAGGTCGTTGTGATTGTCCTTTCTGAAGAAGGGGTCGAGGGAGAGATAATGCAGGCTGTCGTTCATCCAGCCCATGTTCCACTTGAAGTTGAACCCCAAGCCGCCCTGATAGGCGGGCAGAGTCACCATCGGGAACGCCGTGGACTCCTCCGCGATCGTGAGCGCGCCGCGGTGCTTGCTGAGGATGGCGGTGTTCATCTTCTGCAAAAACTCTTTCGCCTCGAGATTGTAGTTGCCGCCGTAGACGTTGGGGGTCCACTCCCCGTCCTTTCTGCCGTAGTCGAGATAGAGCATGCTCGCCACCGCGTCGCAGCGGATGCCGTCGATGTGATATTCGTCGAACCAGAACATCGCCGCCGAGATGAGGAAGCTCTTCACCTCGTTTTTGCCGAAGTCGTAGACCTTGGTGCCCCACTCCTTGTGCTCCCCTTTGCGCGGGTCGGCATACTCATAGAGCGGGGTGCCGTCAAACATCGCCAGACCGTGCTCGTCGCGGGGGAAGTGCGCGAGCACCCAGTCCAGGATGACGCCTATCCCGGAACGATGACAGCGGTCGACGAACTCCATAAAGTCGTGCGGAGTGCCGTAGCGGGAGGTGGGGGCGAACATCCCCGTCACCTGATAGCCCCAGCTGCCGTCGTAGGGATATTCCGTCACGGGCATGAGCTCCACGTGCGTGTATCCCATCTTTTTGAGGTAGGGGATGAGCTGATCCGCAAGCGCGGCATAGCTTAACAGATTGCCGTCCTGATATCTGCGCCAGCTCCCCGCATGCACCTCGTAGATGTTCATCGGAGAGCCGTAGGGGTTGTAGTCCTGCCTCTCCTTCATCCACTTGCGGTCCTTCCAGCGATAGCCCGAGATGTCGTAGAGTTTGGAGGCGTTGGCGGGCGCCGTCTCGAAATGCAGCCCGTAGGGGTCGCACTTGAACACCGTCCTGCCCTTCTTGTCCGTGACGGCGTACTTATAGGTGTCGTACTGCCTGAGCCCCGGGATGAACAGCGACCATATGCCGCCCTCCTCCTTCATGGGGTGCGCCGTTTTGTCCCAGCCGTTGAACTCGCCCACGACGGAGACCGCCGCCGCGTTGGGCGCCCATACGGCAAAATTCCACCCCTCCGCGCCGTTCTCGACGGCGGGCACGGGCGAAAACATCTTGTGCGCCTGATAGTTGGTGCCCTCATGAAAAAGATAAGTTGCGTAGCTGTCCGGCGTTGAGGACATGAGCAGATCTCCGAAATGTATTTGCGGTTTTGCAATATTATTATAACAAACTATATGCGCACACACAAGAGGGAAAACGGGAAAAATTGACAAATCTGCCCTTCGGGATGTGAGCGGATGTCGCAAATTGTGCTTTTTGCGGGAGTTTTCGCGCAAATGATGACTTTAATTTCCGTCGTATGCGGGCAAGGTGCGCACTCTCACCCGTCTGAGGCCTTTCGTCGCGGCGAAGAGCCTCGCACACTCCTCCCCGCTCTCCGGGAAGGCGCACACAGCGCTGCCGCTCCCCGTCATGACGACGTTCCGCGCGCCTGCGGCGCGCAGGATGTCATACGCCTCGCCCACTTTCGCGTTCAGTCTCACCGCGGGCGCGAACAGATCGTTGAAAAACTCCCCCGCTCTCTCGGGCAGCTCTCCCGCCGCTCTCATGCGGTCGTACTCCGCGTATGCCTTCGCGGTGTCCACCTCGCCCTCGGGGAAGAGGATGAGCACCTCGCGCCCGCAGAATGGCAGCGCCTGCACGCGCTCACCCACGCCCGTGACCCGCGCGTCGCCGCCGCGGTACATATACGGCACGTCGGAACCGAGAGAGAGAAGCAGATCCTCACTCGGCGCGGCGCCGCTCTCCGCCGCCCACAGCCTCGTCATGCACACGGCGAGCGCGGAGGACCCTCCAAGCCCCGCCCCCGAAGGGATGCCCTTCTCCAATGCAAAACGAGGGCTTCCGCCGAACGCCGCCCGCAATTTCGCGTAGACCTCTTCAAGGCGGGGGAGGAATCTCTCCTTCTCGAACCCGTCGGGCACGGAGCGGAAGACGAAGCGCTCCCCCTCGCCCGAGAGAAGTTCCGCGCCGTCGAAAAGGGAGACCGTGCACACCCGCATATCCAGCGTGTGCAGCCCCTCCCGCTTCCCCGTGACCGCGAGGGAAAGATTGACTTTTGCGCCCGTCTTTACCGTTTTCATACCGTGATTTTAGCACCCCGCGCGGGATTTTTCAACCTCTCGCACTCCCCCGTCGCAGCCAAGGTGCGGCGCCCCGCCTCACAGCGCGTCCCGAAGCTCGGATGTCGACCTTCCGAGGCAAAAGGAAGCCCGCTCGGATGAGCGGGCGCCTCGGTGGCTGTCGTCGCGCGGTTTACGTTCTCTCGGTGAGAGTGAGATTGAGCTTGACAAAGTCCACCATCGCGTTGAGCGTCTGCCTGCCATACTCGTCCTCGTAGAGGGAGAATGTGAGGTAGGACTGCGTGTCGGGGTCGGAGGGAGTGAGACAGACGGCGGTGTAGGTCGTGCCGTCGGGATAGGTGACTTCCTTCAGCGTATAGGTGCTCTCGATGACCAGCCCGAGACCCGCAGGGATCGCAAGATCGGTGACATCCGCGCTGCCCGTCTCGGGATAGACCGCGCTCTTCAGCAGCGCAGCGAGACTTTCGAGGAAGGAGTTGAGTTCCGCATCGGGGACATCCGCGACGAATTTCACGCCGAGAGCAGCCTCGGCAAGCTCCAGGGATGCGAGGATGTCGTCGAAATCGAAGCCCGGCATGATGGGCGTGAGATAAGTGTCCAGGAAGGTGAGGTCCAACCCACCGATAAGACCTGCCAGCCCGCCGTAGTTGCTGAGGAAACCGCTTACCATAGAACCCAATCTGAGCTCGATGCTGATCGTTCCGTCTGCCCTGAGAGTCACTCCGGATGTAGTGGACGAAATAGCCATAGGCAACAAGGAGTCGATACCTTCCGGCAATACCCCGATGGAAGTGTTCGCCCAATCTATCTTGAAGCTGATGTCGCTGTCCACGGCGCGGGTGTCGCGGGAGGCGAAGTCGCCGTTTATCTCGGAATAGTCGGGAGCGACGCCGCGCGTCGCGTCAAAGAACGCTTCGGTGACGGCGGCACAGTCCGCCGCGCCGTCGATGGCGGCGGAAGCCGCCGCGGTGTCGACGGAAGTCCCCGCAAAATAGTCGGTCAAAAGATCCTTGCGCATGGTCTTGTACGCCTGCAGGGCGGAATTCTTGTCCGCAAGCCCGCGCTCCTCAAGGATGCCCTGGGTGAGGTCGGCGAGCACGGCGTGCCCCTCGTTGGAGGGATGGATGCCGTCGGGATAGATGAGATCTTTCGCGCGGGAAGGATCGGCGGCGTAGACCGCGTTGAATGCCGCGTGTCCGTCGGCGATGACGAACGCATCCGCATAGCCGTCCATGGCGAGCACGGCGTCAAGCGCGCTGTTCAGTCTCTCGATGAGCAGATCGCCGAGACGATGCAGGCTGTCGAGAGTGATCTCAAACCCCGCCGCCTCAAGAGCGTCGCGCGTCCCCTGCTTGATGAGAGGGGTGTCAACGTCCATGATGGGGTTGTAGACGGACTGGAAGATGATGAGCGCGTCGGGGTTGAGCCTTCTCAGAGCGTCCACGATCGCCTTGATGTTTTCCACAGACCCCGCGGTGGTCACTCCGCCCACGGTGTCCCCGTTCAGAACGCGGTCGATGGAAGTGTATTCGTCTTCCGCGGCTTCCAGGATGATGTTGTGCATGGTGACCGGCTCCGTCTCGAACGCGCCGTCCATCCTGTCCTGCAACACGTCGTTGCCGAGGATGGAGATGTGGATGATGTCCGCCTCGCTGACGTGAAGAAGCAGCCCGCGCGCCCTGTCGTAGTCGAGGTCTTCATTCTCAAGAATGGCTCTGAGATCCTTGGTGAGGTGCCCGGAAACGGAATGGTTGTAATAGGTGAGATCGTTCCTTCTGCCGATGACGTTGGCATAGGCGTACTCATGCCTGAGCCCGAGGGGGGACGCCCCGAGGATGCCCTCCGCGATGGAGTCGCCGAGATAGACGATCTCCGTCTTGCGCTCCCCTTCATTCTTGTTGCAGGCGGCGAGCGCCGCTACGCAACAAGCCAACAGCGCGATGACGAGCAACGCGGCAATGATCTTCTTTTTCATATATCCTCCTTATCTTATGACGGCAAAACGCTCCCTCTTCCGGGGGAAAGCTGTCCGCCGACACGCCTTCGGTGAAGGCTGAAAATATTATACAACCCTGCGCGTAGGAATACAATAGTCAAATTGAAACGCACATTTTTTAAGCCCGGACGCGCGGAAAAAATACAGCCTGCGCGAGCGAGTCGATCATCATGCGCGTCAAAGAGCCTGCTCCGTCACCTCGCCCCAGCCCACTCTGAGCAAGCCCTCTGCCGTCTCGACAAGGAGAGCGCCGTCCTCGTCGACGTCCGCCGCAACGCCCGTGCGGGGCGCTCCGTCCGCCCCCGAAAAGGACACCCTCCGTCCGAGGGTGGCAAGGGACGCTTTGTAATCGGGCAAGAGGTCCTCTCCCGCCCGTTCGAGATCCGCCGCACGGGAGAGCAGCTCCGTGAGCCTGACCGCGGCGTCTTGCAAAAACGCGCGCTTGTCTTGCATGAAACCGAGCTTTAACTCCTCGTTTTTGCAGCATAAACTCACTGATGTGGCAATATCTTTGAGCGCGCCGAAGTCCTCTTCCGTCTCGAAGAGGTTGACGCCTATGCCCGTGACCACCTTGCGCTCGCCCGCCGCGGTGACAATGCTCTCGGGGAGGATGCCCGCGATCTTTTTGCCCTCCGCGAGGACGTCATTGGGCCATTTGAAGGCGACGGGGATGCGGAAATATTCGTATAGCAGCTCCTTCACCGCAAGTGCGGCGAGCACTCCGAAGCGGGTGAAACGCTCCCCCGCCTCCGAGACAAATGAGAGATAAAGTCCGCAGTCCGCGGGAGAAAAGAATGTGCGGGTCATCCTGCCCCGTCCCGCGGTCTGCTCCGCCGCCGCGACGGAAAAGCGCATGCCGCTCCCCTCCTCTCTTGCAAGGCGTTTCGCCTCGTCGTTGGTGGAAGGGAGAGAGGCATGGAAAAAGCAAGGCAGTCGCCTGCCTTGCTTTGTGTAGAGTGTGATCTTGCCGTCCACCGCTCAGACCATGGGGGCGAACACCGCCATGAAGAAGCCCGCGGCGACAGCCGAGCCGATGACGCCCGCGACGTTGGGCCCCATCGCGTGCATGAGAAGGTAGTTCCCGGGTTTTGCCCTGAGCCCTTCCAGGTTGGACACTCGCGCCGCCATAGGCACCGCGGAGACGCCCGCCGAGCCGATGAGAGGATTGATCTTGCCCTTGGTCGCCCAGCACATGATCTTGCCGATGCCGAGTCCGCCCACAGTCGCGAACGCAAAGGCGACGAGCCCGAGCACGACGATGAGCAGGGTCTTGGTGGTGAGGAAGGTGGTGTAATGCGCCGTCGCACCCACGGAGACGGAGAGACAGATGGTGACGATGTTCATGAGCGCGTTCTGCGCCGTGTCGCTGAGACGCGCGGTCACACCGCATTCCCTCAACAGGTTGCCCAGCATCAGACAGCCGAGCAGCGGCGCCACGGAGGGCAGGAAGAGGCAGGTCGCGATGATGATGACGATGGGGAAGAGGATCTTCTCCGCCTTGGTGACCTTGCGGGTGGGCTTCATGACGATGGCGCGTTCCTTCTTGGTGGTCATGAGCCTCATGATGGGGGGCTGGATGACGGGGATGAGCGCCATATATGAATACGCCGCGATGGCGATCGCCGCGAGCAGATCGGGAGCGAGCGCCTTGGTGAGCCAGATCGCCGTAGGACCGTCCGCGCCGCCGACGATGCCGATGGACGCCGCCTCGGGACCGGTGAAGCCGAAGCAAACCGCGAGGAAGAACGCGACATAGATGCCGAACTGCGCCGCCGCGCCCAGAATGAGGGATTTCGGGTTGGAAAGCAGGGGCTCGAAGTCCGTCATCGCGCCCACGCCCAAGAAGATGAGGCAGGGGTAGACGCTGGTCTTGACGCCGATGTAGAGGATGTCGATGAGCCCGCCCTCGTTGAGGACTTTGGCGTAATCGACGCCGTTCACCGCGACGCTCTCACTCACCCAAAGTTCGGGGTGATAGATCCAGTCGGAGATGGGGCCCGGGATGTTGCTCAGGAGCATACCGAACGCGATGCCGACGAGCAGCAGCGGCTCGAACTTGAACTTGATGGCGAGGAAGAGGAAGAAGCACGCGATGAGGATCATCACCACATTGCCCCAGTCGAGGTTGAGAAACCCCGTGGACTGCATCAATCCCTCAAAGGTCTCGCCGTAGTCCACGTTGCTCCCCGCCGCGCCTATGAGATGAGATGTAAGCGAGAAGTTCATTGCCGCCTCCTTACTCTACGTCAAAGAGAGGATCGCCCGTGTTGACGACTGCGCCCTTCTGGACATAGAGCTTCGTGATGGTGCCCGCCTTGGGAGAGACGATCTCGTTCTCCATCTTCATGGCTTCGAGGATGATGACGACGTCGCCCGCCTTGACGGACTGCCCCACCGAGAAATTGACGGCGTTGATGTTGCCGGGGAGGGGGGACGGGACGGCGTTGGCGCCCGCCTGAGCGGCGGGTGCGGCGGGTGCAGCGGGTGCGGCGGGTGCGGGAGCGGGAGCCGCGGGGGCTGCCACAAGCGCCGCGGGAGCCGCGGGAGCCGCCGCGGGAAGAGCCGCGTCATATTCCGCTTGGATGACCGCTTCACCCTTTTCCACTTCCACTTCGTAAACTTTTCCGTTCAACGTTACTTTATAGATCATTTTTCCACCTCCGCGTCATCCAACCTTTCGATGCGCTTGAATCTGAGTTGATTGAGGGGCGTCTCGGTAGCGTCCGCCACGATCGCCATGATCATGGCGGCGTCGCGCTCCTCGGTGCGGATGAGCGTGAGCTCACCGCAAGTGCCCGCCGCAAGGGGCTGCTCTGCCGTGATGTCTGCGGCATCCGTCTCCGCGGAGCTCTCCGCGCCCTTCTTTTTGAAGAGCTTGTTAAGCTTCGGGAACTTGTCCGTGATGACGTGCCCTTTATCCGCGGCAAGCCCCATCAGCATCACGATGCACATCAGGATGATGAGCACCACGAACACGATGGCGAAGCCTATCGCCGAAATGACGAGCGCGTCGAGAATGGTAATTTCACCCATAACGCCTCCTTAGTCTGCGGGTGCGATGGTGTAGCGCACCACTTTTTCCTCTTTCGCCTTGCGCGCGGCGAAGTATTTCTCCGCGACCTGCGGGAAGAGGACGTAATCGAGCACGTCTTCGTCGCTCTTGGCGATGCCTTTGAGTTCCGCCTTGGTCTTCTCGAAGACGGGCTCGAGGGTGTCGGCATATCTGCCCTTGATGGGCTGCTCGTCACCGAGCGCCTTCTTCATCACTTCGGGGTCGATCTTGCCGGGCGCCTTGCCGTACTCGCCCTTGCAGTACGCCTTGACCTCTTTGGAGATGTTCTTATAGCGTTCGCCCGCGAGCACGTTCGCCGTCGCCTGCACGCCCACCATCTGGCTCATGGGAGTGACGAGGGGCGGATAGCCGAGGTCGGCGCGCACCTTTGGAGTTTCGACGAGCACTTCCTCGAAGCGATCCATCGCGTTCTGCGCCTTGAGCTGGGCGACGAGGTTGGAGAGCATGCCGCCCGGCACCTTGTAGTTGAGCGCGTCCGTATCCGTGGCGAGCATCTTGGGATCCAGCTTGCCCGATTTCAGGAACTCGTCGCGGACGGGCTTGAAGAAGTCGTTGACCTTTTTGAGCACCGCGGGGTCGAGCCCGGTCTCATAGCCGAGCCCGGTGAGCGCGTAGTGCAAAGTCTCGGTGGCGGGCTGAGAGCTGCCGCCGCTGAAACAGGAAGTCGCGGTGTCGATGACGTCCACGCCCGCCTCCACGGCTTTGAGATAGGTCATGAACGCCATACCCGTGGTGCAATGGGTGTGCAGCACGACGGGGACTTTGACGCTCTGCTTGATCTCGCCGATGAGCTCATACGCCTCGGCGGGGCTCATGACGCCCGCCATATCCTTGACGCACACCGTGGTGACGCCCATGTCCTCCATCTCCTTGGCGAGTTTTGCGAACGCCTTGATGGTGTGGACGGGAGACTGCGTATAGCTTATCGTGCCGGACACTTCCGCGCCGCGCTTCAACGCCTCTTTGGTGGCGACCTCGATGTTGGTGAGGTCGTTCAGCGCGTCAAAGATGCGGATGACGTCGATGCCGTTCTCCACGGACTTTGCGACGAACATACGCACTATCTCGTCGGGATAGTGCCTGTAACCGAGCAGGTTCTGCCCGCGAAGGAGCATCTGCAGCTTGCTCCCGGGCATCGCCGCGCGGATCTTTCTCAGTCTCTCCCACGGGTCTTCGTCGAGATACCTCAGGCAGCAGTCAAAGACCGCGCCGCCCCAGCACTCCACACTGTAATAGCCGGCTTTGTCCATCTCGGGCAGTATGCCCGCGAACTTCTCGTACGGCAGCCGCGTTGCGATCAGGGACTGATTTGCGTCGCGCAGCACTGTTTCGGTAAAACCAATTTTCATGCCATTCCTCCGTCTTGGTCTTTGTTGACTTTATTGCCGCGGGCACCGCCCGCGCACCTCACGCGCATACGCGCGCCGAAGTTCCGTTTTGTCGCCGCAAAGCGGCTCTCACTCCACCTTCCCGCTCTCGATGTCGGTAAGCGGCAGCAGCTTGATCTCAAACGTGCCGTCCGGGGAGATGTCCACCGTCGTCCCGCCCCTCTGCTCGTGGCACTTCGCGGTCGGGATCTGCCCCAGCGCCGCGACGTAGGCGAGATAGTCTATGCTCATGCCGTAGGTCATCCTCATGCCGAGATAGTCGATGGAAAGAGTGTTGAGATGGTCGTGCCCCACAAAGAAGCCTTTGAGGCTGCCGAGCTCCACCATCCTCTTGATGAAGTTGCCCTCTTTCTGCTTGGGATAGCCGAAATATTGATCCTTTTCACCCACGAAACCGAGATGATACGTCGCGCCCGGCTCGCCGCGGTAGCACTTCTCCCAGCCCTCCTTGAACTCCTTGGGCGGGATGTGGAAAAAGGCGAGGGATGGGATGACGCTCCCCTCCGCGGAATTTTCGCGGATCACCTTCTCGTACCAGTCGATCTGATCGTCGTGGATGGTGTCGAAACCGCTGAAAAAGGTGCCGCCGGTGTAGGAGTTGCTGTCCACCATCATCAGCATCATGACGGGCTTGCCGTCCGCGGTCTCAAGGCGCATCGCATGGTTGCCCACACCCGTGAGAGCGGGGTCGCCCTTTTCAAACAAACAGGACTTCAGCGTCATATAATAGTCCGCTAAACGTTCCTTTTTGTAAAAAGCGATGCATTCCTCGTCGTGATTGCCGAAGGTGAAAGTCCACGGCACGCCGAGGCTGTCCATACATTCGCCGAACTTCTTTGAGGCTTTGAGGTTGTTGCTCGTCCCGGAGTACATGAAGAGCGGATACACCATGTCACCCGTCACCACGACGAGGTCGGCGTGCGACGCGCGCACGATCTTTCTGACCGCGTCGAGGGCGAGCCTGTCCTTTTTGCGGCTTAAAAGTCCTCCGCCGATGTGGATGTCCGTGAGTTGCAGGATCCTGAACGGTCTGCCCTCCGGCATCCTGATGACGGTCATGCCGTCTCTCTTTTCAAACTCCGCCTTAGCCGTCATTTCTCCTCGTCCTCCGACGTTTCGGGAGCGGCACTCTCCTCCTCGGGAACCGAGCGCTCGGCAGCATCTTCTCCCTTCTCGGAAGAGATCGCGCTTTCTTCAAAGACCTCGCCCTCCGCTTCGCCGAAGCTCGCCTCGGGGGTGTCCGCACTCATCTCGGCGCCGTCCGCACCGGCAGTCACGGGGACATAGCCGCCGGGATCTTCTTTGCCGTAGAGCTCGTGCACGAGAGCGGTGCGCTCCGCCTCCTCCTCTTCGGAGAGCACGGTGCCCGCCTTTCTCGCCTCGATGAAGTATCTGACGCGCGCGAGTTTCTTGTTGTCCACCTTATACTTGAAGGACGCAAACAGCGCCACCGAGATGAATATGACGATGGCAAGTCCCATGAGCAGTCTTATCGCGAGCAGCACTTCCTCGGACTGCGGGATGTATTTGGTGGGATCGCCGCTTTCGTTGGAGACATAACCGATGGGATCGAGGATCCAGCCTATGAGTCCGACGCCGATGGCTCCCGCGATCTTTCTTGCCAGCGTCATCATACCGCTGTATGAGCCGGTGGCGCGCTCGCCCGTCGCCATCTGTCCCACGTCCACGGTGTCCGGGAAGATGATCCAGGGCATCATCTGCGCGCCGCCGAAGCCGAGCCCCATCAGGAACGCCACGATGGGGACGAGGATGGGAGGAGTCCAGCTCGGATCCATGACACAGAGCATGATGCCCGCGATGATGTAGGCGGGCAGTCCCATGCGGAAGGCGAACTGCTTGGTCTTCTTGTCCATGACATAGCGCGCGAGGGGGAACATGATGACCGCCGCCACCATGAGAGGCGCGACTATGAACAGCGATGACATATCCCAGTCAAAGATCTTGTAGCCGTGCCACACGTCCGTCGCGTAGTAGACCGCGAGGGCGGAGATCATGTCCAGGCAGATGAACGCGGACACATACATGACGATGTGCCAGCGGTAGGAACGGTTCTTGTAAGGTTCAACATAATTCTTGACGAATTGCTTGCCGTTGAACTGCTCTTTGGGGGAAGTCGGCTTGATGCGCTCTTTGACAAAGAGGCCGCAGATGATGAGACCGCCGCCGAAGAGCACGCCGAAGATGATGGCTATGGCAAGCCAAAATTCCGTCGAGGAAAGGTTGGGAACAAAAAGGAATCCTTCGGGCTTAGACCATGCGTCCACGAAGAGGAGGGGCAGCACATAAGCAAGTCCGCTCGCCGCCGCGTTGAACACCAACTTGACGGTGTTGGCATTGTTGCGCTCCTTGAACGAGGGGGAGATGTCGCTCGCCATGGAACAGTACGGCACCATCGTGATGGTGGAGAAAGTGTTCCACAAAATGTACATGACGACGATATACGCAGTGAAACCGCCCACTGTGACGCCCCAGTCTCTCACCGGCATGAACATCAGGAATATGCCGATGATGAGCAGGATGCCGCCGAAGAACATGTATGGCTTCCTTCTGCCGAAGCGCCCTCTCGTGTTGTCCGAGATGAAGCCCATCACGGGATCGGTGATGGCATCCCAGAATTTGGCGACCAGCATGATGGTGGAAGCCGCAGCCACCGCGATGCCGTTGTTGGTCATGTACTTCAACATGACGCAGGACATCAGCGCAACGCCGCCGCCGTCCATGAACGCGCCGCAGCCGTAGGCTAACTTTTCTTTGGTGGGGACATAGTCCGGGGACTGCCTGTAAGACAGGTCTTTCACGGGTTTCTCGGCTTTTGCTTTTGCCATAAAACTCTCCTGAACCGTAGTCAATGGTATGATAACATACGCGCGCGCCTCCGCGCAATAACAATAGGAACATTCCTCCGCAAATTTTAATCATCCTTTCATCTTCCCCCGCGAGCCCGCACCCGCGCCGCGCCACCGCACTCACTCCCGCCGCCCGCGCGGGCACAGTCTCGCTCCCCTCTTCTGCCGCCGTTCTCCCTGCTCCGCCGTTTACCCTCCCGGCTCCCCGCAAAAGGAAAAGCGCGGCTCCCGCCGCGCCTTTCCGTGTGTTTGTTGTGTTTGTCAACCCAATGACAGCGTGACGGAACCGCCGTCCGCCTTCAACACGAACTCATTGTCGAATCGGTCATAGTCGAGGTTTACTTCGTCCCTCACAAAATTGATGTCGCACATCGTCCCCTGTCCGTCATTGTATCCGGCAATGACTTTGTATGTGTGCCCCGGGACGCATTCAATGACGAGCGTCACATAATTGTCCTCATCGATGGTGTATTGCGGAGTGTGTCCCTGCGAATTGCCGGGAGCCCAAAAAGTTTGCGCGAGTTTGGCGTCCGTATTCTCTTCGTGATCGAGATCTTCAAAACGGAAATAAAGGTCTTCGGTTTCCACCGCAGTCACTTGGAACTTTATTGTCGCAGTCCACTTCTCCACGGGGACGATGGGCTCGGGCTCTTTCTCGGGCAGAACGGTGACTTTCACACAGACGGTGCCGTCTTTTGAAGACGAATTGTCGCTTTGGAAATACATCTCCAACCATGTGGTGCCGGGGTTGACTTTGGAGGTGTCGATCTTGACATCCGCACCGTGGAACCAGTTGCCGTCGGAAGGAAAGTCCGCTTTTTCAAAAGAAATGGCGTCGGCAGGGATGACGCTCTGATTTGAAGAGGTCACCTCGGTGTTGCGGCTGAATGCGGTGTTATGCATACCCCAGCCAAGCGCGATATCAAACACCCATGTGTGTTCCTGAGAGGTGTTGGCGGCTCCCTTTTCAAAGGTCGTGACGTTTGAAGGAGAGAACGTGACCACGCCGTCGGAGAGCACTTCTGCGTAAGCGCGGGCGTCGATGATGATCTTGACTGGGCTTGCGGGCATCACGAAGGAATAGGTGCCGTTGTTCGATGCAATGTCGTAGGACGCATCAAAGGTGGGCTCCACCGTGACGCCGAGGATGGCGCTGTTCTCCGGGTCGTTGAGCGTGACGGTGAAAGTGATCGTCGTCCCTTCCGTCGCGTCCTCGGGCACTTCGCCGCCGATGGTGTAGATGTCGCTCGAAGGCATGGTGATGCCGTACAGCGTACCGCCTCCGCCGTCGTTTTCTTCGCCCTTCTCGTTGCAGGCGGCGACGGTCACCGCAAGCACCGCGACAAGGCATAGGATGAATATAAGTTTACCGAATTTTTTCATTGTCTTTCCTCCTGCGCGCTTCCCGCGCGCAAACATATTATACCGCATATCCGCTCCGTTGTACATACCCATCATCATTTCTTATCCTTTCGTGTTTTACTGGGACAGCTTGTACTGCGAGAGCGCCGAGGGCTCGGCCGCTGCGAAAAAAGTTCCCTATGCGCAGAAAACGGCGCACGCATTTTCGGTCCGCCGCAAAACGGCGGAATAAAACCCTGCGTGTTTGGCAATGCTCGGATCATGAGAGAGATAGGCAAAGGTCTCGGTGAAGCAAAGGCGCAGGTGCGTGAGCTTGCGGGCGTCCCCCTCCTCTTCCGCGTGAGCGGAGGCAGAGGGCGCAGCAGCATCGTCAAGGGGCGCATTGTGGCGACATTCCCCGCCGTGTTCACGGTGAGGACGGAGAGCGGAGAGGTGCGCACTTTTTCCTATTCCGCCGTGCACACCCGTGAGGTGCTCCTGCTCCCCGACGACAAAGGCTGACCGCGGCAGGCTCCGATGCAAACTCCTTCCGCGATCACATAAGCATACGCCTTTCGTGACCCCAGGTATGCCGGTCCGGAACACATCTTCCACAGCCCCGAAAGACAAGAAAACCGCCGAAACGGTGGTTTTCTTGTCTTTTTGTGTCGTTAAAGCGCTTGTATTGTCATTCCTTGTCGTCCGATGCGGTCTCCGCGGCGGCGGCTTTGCGCTTTTTCAGATGCAGGGTGAGCACCACTCCGCCCGCGATGACGCCAACGCCCAGCGCCGTCCAGAGGATGGCGAACAGCGGGTGCGCCGCCCACGACTTGTGGTGCACGGTGAATGCGCCGAGATAGCTCGTCGAGCCGTTGGGGAGCATGACGACCGCGGTCACTTCGTAGTCCTTGCCGGGCATGCCTTCCGGGAAGAACTCGAACGTCGCGCCCGTGCCCGCGATGGTGCCGTTGACATACCAGCTCACGCTATCGTATTCCACGTCCTCGAGGGTGGTGACCCCGAAGCGCATGCTCTCCCCTCTGCCGTAGAGCACGGTGGAGGAAGGCACGCCGCCGTCCTCGCCGTAAAGATAGGTGCCGGAGGAGAGGAACTCCGCCGGGACAACGTGCGCGAGGCTGCTCTTCCAGGCGGGGTGCTGCACAGTGAAGGAGAACTCGTCCGAGAATGTCTTTTCGCTCTCGCCGACATTCACGGTGAGGGTCGCCTTGACGGTGAAATTGCCCGCCTTGTCGAACAGGTGCGAGACGCTCCCGCCCGTGCCGAGCGAGGAGGATGAGACTTGCTCGCCGTCCGAGTCGTATTGCGTGAGAGTCCATTCTATGCCCGCGGCAAGCTGCGGGTCGGTGTTGCCCACGGGCAGCACGGAGGCGGTGAACTCGAGAAGGGACCTGCCCTTCCCCGTCTCGCGCAATGTCTGCACGGTGACGGTGGCGTCGTCGGACAGCTTGCTGCCATTCTGCGACGCGGTGACGGTGATCTCCGTCGGGTCGTCCCAGGCATAGTCGATGTCGAGGATGTCCTTGGAGACGAGCTTCAGGATGTCCAGCTTTTTATATTCGCCGCCGTCCTTCGCTTTGATGACCGCGTCGCCCTCGCCGAGCTCCGCCACCATATCGTTGATGATGCCGTTGCGGGGCATCACGAAGCTGCTGTCCGCAAGGGTCTCCGCCGTGAGAGAGAGACGGAGCAGTGCCGCCGCAAATGAGACGAAAGGCGCGGACATGCTCGTGCCCGAAGTGCCGTCCCCGTCCGTGCGGAAGACGCCGTTCTCGGTGCTGATCATGACGCCGGTGCCGGGCGCAAAGATGTCGTATGCCGAGCCGTAATTGGTCTTGTCGGTGGGAGAGTTGTCCCGGGCGTGTCCCATGACGCCGATGACGTTGTCGTACGCCGCGGGATAGAAGTAGTGCGCGGAGCTCGCCGTGCCTTCATTCCCCGCCGCCGCGATCACGGTCGCCGTCTGCGACGCCTCGGTGAGGGTGCTCTGCAACGCGGCATTGTCCCTCCACGATGCCTCGCCGCCCGTGGTGGAACACAGCGAGAGATTGACGACGTCCGCGCCCACCGCGTCGCTCACGGCATGCTCGACGCCGAGGCGGATCGCCTCCGGGTGAAAGGAATTGGTGGTGATGTCGCTCTTGTCCTGCTCCGCGACATACTCCGCGGAATAGGACGCGACGACGGGATAGATCTTGATGTAATCCGAAAGCCCCGTCTCGCGGATGAGCACCGCGAGCACGCTCGAGACCGCGGTGCCGTGCTTGTCGTTCGCCTCGTCTTTGAGATAATAGGCGGAGTCGTTCGCCTTTGCGGAGTCCCCCTTCCACGCATAGAAGGAGTTGTAGCCCAGCAGGTTCTGATCCTTGTCGCGCAGCAGCAGTTCGGAGCCGTGCTCCCCCGCCGCGAACAGGCTGTTGTTTCTGTCCAGACCCGTGTCCACCACCGCGATGACCACGGGCTCTACGGAGTTTGCCCGAAGCACGGGCAGGATGCTCTCCTCGACGTACGCTTTCAGCCTGTCAAGGTCGAGCTCGCCCTCCGCGAAATACCACAGATCGTCCGTGTCGAGGCTGCCGTAGGCGGTCGCCGTGACAGCCTGCGCGCCTCCCTCGGCGGACGCCGTACCCTCGGCAAACGCAAACGGCAGATACGCCGCAAGGAGCAGCGCGCACACCGCCGCGATCACCGTCCATCTTTCGATCTTCTTCCCGAATGTCATTTCGTTCCCCTTTTTGCCGCTCTGCGGCGTATGCACGGGATGTCTCGCCCCGCGTCGCGCGCGGCGCCCTCACCCCGCACGGGCGCTCCCGCGCCCGCAAAATATCATCCTTGCGGCTCGAGGAGCCCCTCCGAAAAACGCAGTCTCCTCATGCTCTCTTGCTTGCCGAGCACCACCGCCATCTCTATGGCTCCGCCCGGTGTGGAAGGCTGTCCCGTCAGCGCGACGCGCATGCTGAACATCACCTGTCCGCCCTTCATGCCCGCCTCTTCCGCAGCCGCCGTCACAGCCGCCTTTATGCTCTCCTCCGTCCACTCGGTGAGGGGCTCTATCGCACTTTCAGCCACTTTAACGGCGCGTTTCGCCACTTCAAGATCCACTTTCATCTTTTTGTGCTCGTACATGCCGAGGTCGTAGGCGCCGAACTCGTCCAGAAAATCCACCTTCTCCGGGATCTCCCCCAGCACGTCCACTCTCGTCTGCATGAGCCGCGCGATCTCTCTTTTGTCAAAGCGGGCGGCTCTGCTCTTTTCTATCCACGGCTCCGCCGCGGCGAAGAACTCCTCTTCCGTCATCGCTTTAAGATATTCGCCGTTGAGCCAGCGCATCTTAGCCTCGTCGAAGATGGAGCCCGACACCGAGATGCCGTCCACGTCGAAGAGCTCTATCATCTCCTCCATGGTCATCTTCTCCGCGTTGTTCTTGGGACACCACCCGAGAAGCGCGACGTAATTCACGACCGCGGCGGGAAGATAACCCTTGGCGATGAAATCCTCGAAATTGGCGTCGCCGTAGCGCTTGGAGAGCTTGCGCGTCGCGTCCTTCATGATGGGAGGCAGGTGCATATACTGCGGGCGCTCCCAGCCGAATGCGTCGTAGATGAGGTTGTATTTGGGTGTGGAGCTCAGATACTCCGTGCCGCGGATGACGTGGGTGATGCCCATGAGGTGGTCGTCCACGACGTTTGCGAAGTTGTAGGTGGGCATGCCGTCGGACTTGAGCAGCACGCCGTCCTCGATGTCCTCCGCCGAGACCGAGATCTCGCCGAAGACCATGTCGCGGTAGGAGGAGACCACGCCGTCGGGCACCTTTTGCCTGATGACGTAGGGCTCGCCCGCGGCAAGACGCGCTTTCACCTCGTCGGGGGAAAGGTCGCGGCAATGGCGGTCGTAGGTGTGGGTGCCGTTCTCGCCGTGCAGGCTCTCCAGCCTCTCTTTGGTGCAGAAGCAGTAGTACGCCCCACCGAGCTCCACCAGCTTTTCGGCGTACTCGCGGTAGATGCCCGCTCTCTCGCTCTGCACGTAAGGTCCGACGCCGCCGTCGCGGTCGGGGCCTTCGTCATAGTCGATGCCCGCCGCCGCAAGCGTGCGGTAGACCATCTGCTCCGCGCCTTCCACCATGCGCTCGCGGTCGGTGTCCTCTATGCGCAGGATGAACTTCCCGCCGTTGTGACGGGCAAAAAGATAGGCATACAGCCCCGTGCGGAGATTGCCGATGTGCATGAAACCCGTGGGAGAGGGCGCGAACCTCGTTCTCACCGTCTTTTCCATTCAAAACTCCTCTTTCGCCGCTCCTCCGAGCAGCCCGTTTTCCTCAAAAGAATAGCTTTCCGTGTCCGTATAGATGATGTGGTCGGCAAGCGTGACCGACACTCCGCCGAGAGCCTCGGCGATGGCGCAGGTGAGGTCGTAGTCCTGCTGAGACGGGCGGGGATTGCCGCTCGGATGATTGTGCGCAAGCACCACCGACACCGCCTTGCTCTGCAACGCGAAGACCACCGCGTCGCGGGGCGTGACCCCGACGCCGTCTCCCGTGCCCTTTGCCAGGATGTCGAAACGGATGAGCCCGTCCTGCGCGTCCAGCGCCGCCGCGCACACCGCCTCGACGGGCATCCCGAACATTACCCCCGCAAGAAAATCCCTGACCGCGCGCCGCCCGGAGAGCTGAGGCCTCTTCTTCGCCACGCTCACCGCATAGCGGCGGAGGACCTCCGGCAGCACCGAGAAAAAGAGCGCCGCGTTCTCCGTCATACCCGACACCGCTGCCAGATCCGCCGCATCCGCGTTGAACACCTCGGAAAACGTGCCGAATTTCTCCATCAGCCTGTGCGCGATCTCGTTGGTGTTGCGCCTGGGCACGAAGGGGAACAGGAGATATTCCAGCACCTCGTGGTCATGGAGATAACGGATGCCGTCGGAAGCGATCCTCTCCCGCATCCTCTGTCTGTGTCCGTCGTGAGTTCCCATAGCAAAATGCGCGCGTGCACGCGCCCCTTATCTTTTGTAGTATGTAAAATTATACCTTATACCGACATTAAAATCAACAAAAACCGCAAAAGGGGCGGGGATGAAAGCCTCGTCCCGCCCGCAAGCTCCCGCCATCGCCGGGGCGAGGGTCACGCTCCGCCCGCAAGAAAGGCGTGCACCGAGTCCGCCACCGTCTCCGCAAAGCGCACGGTGTAATCGGGGTCGAGCAGATTGGCCTCGTCCGCGGGGTTTGAAAGAAAACCGCATTCCACGATGACGGAGGGCGCGGCGCTTTGTTGCAGGATGAATTTCTCTGCGGAAAGCGCGGCGAACTCCCTGCCCGCGTCGGGGAGATTGAACCCCTCGTTCAAGGCGGTCTGAATGCCCTCGGCAAGTGCTCGTCCGCCCTCGGAGCTTCTGTCAAAAAACACCTGCGCGCCACGCCGTCCCCGCTCAAAAAAGATGTTCATGTGCACACTAAGCACCGCTGAAGGCGCGGATGCGCGGATGATCTCCCCGCGGCGGTGCATGTCCGCGCTCTTCTTGTCGCGGTCGGTCTCGTCATACAGACCGCCCTTCCCCGTGCGGGTGTAGACCACCTCGAACCCCATCCCTTCCAGGCACCCGCCGATGAGGAAACTCATCGCGAGATTGAGGTCGCTTTCCTTCACGCCCGTGTTCACGCCCGTCACACCGCCGTCCGCGCCGCCGTGCCCCGCGTCCACCACGACGACAGCCCTTTCCGCCCGCGGCGAGACCGCGACGGGCACCGCCACCGCACAGGCGGCGAACGCCGCCGCAAGAACGAACGCCGTTATCACCCGCCGCGCGTTCGTCCTCCCTTCATCCGCCCTTTTCCCTCTCCCTTTTCCCGCCATGTTTTATGCATATCGTTTCACTTTTGAATTTATTCGGCGAAGCATAAAAATGCGGCTTTGTCCACAGAGTTATTCACATTTTGCCCCGAAATTGTGGACAAATCGGTGAATAACTCCCGTTTCGGCGTCATAATTGCTTGCGCTGCGCGGGTGAAAAACGCGTATAATATATGCTTTTTGCGTCAAAAACGCGGGGTCACGCCGCACTTTCGGAATAACGGGGCGAAATGCGGAATATCCTGTTGCGGAGGTGGACCATGCTCTCGCTTGCAAAACTCATCGGCGCCGACATCATCCTGCTCTCGGACGGCTCCTCCGCGGGCAGCGTGCGCGATGTATATTTTGATGAAAATTGCCGAAAAATTGTATATTTTGCCATTTCCTCTCCGGAGGGAGACCTGCTGCTCCCGCATGAGGCGGCGCTCTCCGTGCGTGACGCCGTGATGACGGAGGACGCGCTCCCCCTGCTCTCTCCCGCCGACGCAGACCTCACCCCGCTCGTCTCCGCCGTCATCGGCAAAAAGATCTGCACTGCGGGCGGGACTTTAAAAGGAGAGGCGCATGACGTCCTCTTCTCCGCGCGTGGCAAGGTGAACGCCGTCCTCACCGATGACGGCGAATATTCCCCCGCCGCCTTCCGAGTCTTCGGCGACGTCCTCATCCTGAAAGAGGGCGCGGGCAGACGCAGAAAGAAAAAGCCCGTCCCCTTCCCCGCAGCCGAGTCGGACTATCCCGTCTCCCTGCTTGCCGCCGCAGCTCCGCCCGCCGACGACGCGGGCGTGCCCGCTCTCCCCGTGATGCCGCCGCAGCCGGGCGTCGCCGCCGAAAGCACGGAGGAGTTCACCCCTTACAGAGTCATCGCGGACTACAACTTCCTGCTCGGGCGCACGCTTGCGGACGACCTCGTTGCCTACTCGGGCGAGACCCTCGCAAAGCGCGGGGAGCGCGTCACGACGGAGCTCGTGGAACGCGCCCGCAGGCATGGCAAACTGATGGACCTCACCCTCTCTTCGAGATGACGGCATCGCGCCCCTCTCCCCTCCGCCGCATCCTGCTCGTCGGTCTCTGCCTGCTGCTGCTCGCCGCGGCGGGAGCGGCGCTCACCGCCTGCTCGGACTCCCCCTCTCTCCCCGCCCCGAGCCTGCCTGTCCCCGTCTACGACCTTGACGTCACCTACGACGGCGAGCGCACCGTGACCCTCTCCCAAGAGCTCATTTTCACCGCCGCAGAGCCCCTTGACGACATCCGCCTGCACCTCTATCCCAACGCCTTCTCCGAGGACGCACCAGCCCCTCCCTGCACGGATGACGAGCGAGAGGAAACATACTGTGCCGGCGAGAGTTTCGGCAACATCGACGTTTTATCCGTCGTTTCCGACGGACAAACCGTCGGATATGATATTTCTGCGGACGGCGGCATCCTCGTCGCACACCTCTCCGCAGGCGCGGGTGAGACGGTCTTTCTGCGCCTTGAAGCCGTGATCGCGCTGCCCGTATGCAACGCCCGCTTCGGGGTGAGCGAGGGCGCGGTCAATCTCACCGCGTTCTATCCCTCCCTGTGTTTCCGCGAGGACGGCGAGTGGCGGCAAGAGGGCTATTCCTCCGTGGGCGACCCCTTCCTTTCGGACATCTCGTCCTTTTACGTCACCGTCACCGCGCCCGAGCGGTTCATCGCCGCCGCAAGCGGCGAGACGGTGTCCTCCCGCGCGTTCGGCACGGAGCGCGTCACCGAGATCGCTGCCGAAAACGTCCGCGACTTCGCCCTCTTCCTCTCCCCCTCTTTCTCAAAACACACGGCGACGGCAGTCATCGCGGATGAGCGAGTCTCTGTCCGCTATTTCTCCCTCACCGACCCCGACCCGCAGGACACTCTCCGCCTCGCCGTCCGCGCCCTTGAAGTTTTCTCCGAGACTTTCGGCGCCTATCCTTACCCCGCATTCACCCTCGTGCAGTCCGACATCGGCGGCGCCGGGATGGAATACGGTGCCCTCGCCGCCCTTTCCGCGGACACTCACGACCGCGACGTCTTCCGCACCACCGTCGTGCACGAGACAGCGCATCAATGGTGGTTCGGCGTCGTGGGCTCCGATCAGATCCTCCACCCCTGGCAGGACGAGGGTCTCGCGGAGTTCTCCGCCGCCTGGTTCTTCTTGCTCACGGGAGACTCCGCCTCCTACGACGCCGCAGTCTCCGACGCCCGCGCCTACCTCGCCGCCTACACTTCCCTCCCCGCGGAGATAGGCTTCGACAACACCCTCGACCGCCCCCTCTCCTCTTTCCTCACCGCGGGCGAATACACCGCCGTCGCCTACTGCAAAGGGATGCTCTTCTTCCACGACCTCCGCACCTCCCTCGGCGACGATGCCCTCACCCAAGCCCTCGCCGCCTACTACCGCAAAAACGCCTTCACCGTCGCCTCCCCCTCCGACCTCGAGCATGCGCTGCTAAGCGCAGCGCTCCCAAGGGGCGCTGCCCCTTGACTCCTGCATGGGCGCTGCCCCTGCACCCCGCGAGGGGATGATCAATGGGCTCCGCCCCTTGACCCCGCGAGGGGCATTATGCCC
>UMHM01065555.1_pt1 | contig 33539 bp, 31 predicted proteins | sample 1965501 | NCBI WGS metagenome assembly UMHM01 (sample SAMEA4836095, study PRJEB28245) | human gut metagenome | biome: gut microbiome; material: fecal sample | place: Denmark | collected 2008
CCCCCATCGCTATCGAGAAGGGTCTGCGTTTCGCTATCCGTGAGGGCGGCCGTACCGTCGGTTCCGGCGTCGTCATCGAGATCGAGCAGTAATCGAACTGAAATCGAAAAAAGAAAGGCCGTATGGCCTTTCTTTTTTTGCGTCCTTACGTCTTGGGGAAGGCCAGATCCGTCTGGAAGCCGCCCTGGCCGGTGAAGATCACATCGCCGCCGATGATCTGGTCACCCCACAGATACAGATTGGCCTGCACCCCCTGGGGGATCTCCGGATAGTTGGTGACCGTATAGGTGTAGCGTTTTACAGCCTGGCCGCCAAAGTCGGCAAAGGGCAGGTTCTGTCCCGCCTGCAGCTTGGCGTAGGCGCTCCACTCACCCTCCAGCTTTTCCGGCAGCTGCAGATCCAGCGTTTCGATGGGCTGGGGCTCCACCTGCCAGCCCAGGCCCTCCAGATAGGCCACCCGCTCCTCGTTGGCGGCGGCGGTGATGACCTCGACCTCCTTGTCGCCGCCGAAGCAGCCTGCCAGCATCAGCGCCGCGCCAATCACCAGGCACAGCGCCAGAGACATCAGCGCCATACGCCGCCGCGTCACATGGATCACGCGCATATTCATCAACTCCTTCGTTGATGGATATTCCCATGGGGCGGAAAATATGCTATACTGTGGCCATCGAATACAAGGAGGCGGCTATGGAGCGGTTGGATAAGATCATCGCCAACAGGGGCGCGGCGTCGCGCCGCGAGGTGAAGGACCTGGTGCGCCAGGGCCGGGTGCTGGTGAACGGCGTTCCGGCGTCGGCACCGGACATGAAGGTGGCAGCGGAGACGGCGGTCATCACCGTGGACGGCGTGACCCTCAGCGCAGAGCGGTACCTGTACCTGCTGCTGCATAAGCCTGCCGGGGTGCTGACGGCCACCGAGGACAAACGCCAGCCCACGGTGCTGGATCTGATCCCGGAGACATACCGCCGCCGCGATCTGGCGCCGGTGGGACGGCTGGACAAGGACACGGAGGGCCTGCTTCTGCTGACCGACGACGGTGAGCTGACCCATCGGCTGCTGAGCCCGAAATACCATGTGGACAAGGTGTACTATGCCCGCGTGGACGGCGTGCCGGACGCGGCGGACGCGGCAGCCTTTGCCGCCGGACTGCTGCTGGGGGACGGCCTGCAATGCCTTCCGGCAAAGCTGGAGCTGCTGGGCGGCGATGCGTGTCTCGTGACGCTGCGTGAGGGGAAGTTCCACCAGGTGAAGCGGATGCTGGCCAGCCGGGGCAAGCCGGTGCTGTACCTGAAGCGGTTGGCCATGGGGCCGCTGACGCTGGAGGACACGCTGCCTGCCGGACAGTGCCGCCCGCTGACGGAGGAAGAGATATCCGCGCTGCGGTGTGCCTGCGGCGTGTGATCATATCGACAAAGCGCCAAAAGAATTTCAAGATTTTTTGTGAGAAAGATAAAAAAATGCTTGCAAAACCGTGATTATGACGATATAATATAAGCGACCACTTGGCAGTTTGCACAAAGCGTTTGAGGACGCTTTGAGAGAGAGCAGGAGGGCGTGTCATGTCCGGTAGAATTTTTCAGAATGTAGTGCTGCAATTCAAAGAGACCACCGACCGCACCATCGGGGTCATCGACGCCGAGGGAACCGTTATCGCGTGCAGCGAGCTGACGGGGATCGGCAAGAAGTGGAGCAAATATGTAGAGACCATTCAGCAGGCCGACGGCGAGTGTGTGGCCCTGGAGGGCAAGACCTTCAAGGCACTGCCCGGCTGGGGCGGACACTTTGACTATGCGGTGTTCGCCAGCGGCGACGACGGCATCGGCCGCACGGTGTGCGCCATGGCGGCCGTGGCGCTGAACTCTGCCAAGAGCTATTATGAAGAGAAGCACGACAAGGGCTCCTTCATGAAGAATATCATCTCCGACAACATCCTCATCAGCGATATCTACATGCGGGCCAAGGAGCTGCATGTGGCCGCCGAGGTGAACCGGGGCGTGTTCGTCGTCCGCCCGGTGGACGACCGGATGGAGTCCGCTCCTCTGGATCTGATTCAGAGCCTGTTCCCCGACCGGCAGAACGACTTCGTTCTCAGCGTGGGCGAGCAGGACGTGGTGCTGATCCACCAGATGGACAAAAACGCTGGTGCCGGCGATATGGAGAAGGTGGCCCTGCGGATCGAAGAAGCTCTGCGCATCGACGGCGAGAGCAGCGTGTTCGTGGGCATCGGCACCATGGCCCAGCATCTGCGTGAGCTGGCCAAGGCGTATAAGGAGGCCCAGATCGCCATCGAGGTGGGCAAGGTCTTTGACACCGAGCGGTATGTCATCAACTACGAGAATCTGGGCATCGGCCGCCTGATCTATCAGCTTCCCACCACCCTGTGCGAGATGTTCCTGCAGGAGGTGTTCAAGAAGAACCCCATCGACGCCCTGGATCAGGAGACGCTGTTCACCATCTACAAGTTCTTCGAGAATAACCTGAACGTGTCCGAGACGGCCCGCAAGCTGTTTGTCCACCGCAATACCCTGGTGTACCGGCTGGAGAAGATCAAGAAGCTCACCGGCCTCGACCTGCGGGAGTTTGACGACGCCATTACCTTCAAGGTAGCGCTGATGGTCAAGAAGTATCTGACCAGCCGCGGCATAGAAGCATAAGATTACTGGCGCGAATTCTGCGAAGCTTTTACAGCCGCCCGAAAGGGCGGCTGTTTTTTTGCGGCATATTTTTTTGTAAATTCCGGGAACATTTTGGCGCTTTTGGTCGTCTATACTAATAATGGCATATTTTGCATGGCAGATTTACCGAAAATTCACGGTTTCCCTGTTGCCATTTGTCTGAGATTTATATATAATGTAACAGACAATGGCTTTTTGCCACAAGATGTTGCATTTTGAGAGAATTTGAGGTTGTGCCATGATTCGATTGAAAGACGCGGAAAAGACCTATGAGAACGGCACGAAGGCCGTTCGGGGTATCTCATTTCAGATAGATGACGGAGAATTTGTGTTCCTGGTGGGGCCTTCCGGCAGCGGGAAATCCACCATTATCAAGCTGCTGACCGGTGAGATCGTACCCACCGGCGGCCGCGTGATGGTCAACGGCTTTTCCATGAGCCGCATCAAGGAGAAGCAGCTTCCCCTGATGCGCCGCACCATCGGCGTGATCTTCCAGGACTTCCGCCTGATCGCCAGCCGCACGGTGTTCGACAACCTGGCGCTGGCCATGCGGGCCGTGGGCGCTTCGCCCAAGGAGATCCGCAGCCGCATCCCCTATGTGCTGGAGCTGGTGGGTCTGAAGGGGAAGGAGAATAACTATCCCGACGAGCTCAGCGGCGGCGAGCAGCAGCGCGTCTCCGTGGCCCGGGCACTGGTGAACAATCCCAGCACCATCGTGGCCGACGAGCCCACCGGCAATCTTGACCCGGCCCGCTCCCTGGAGATCATGACACTGCTGGAGCGCATCAACGCCCTGGGCACCACCGTCATCGTGGTGACCCATGAGCGGGGGCTGGTGAACCACTTCAACAAGCGGGTCATCTATCTGGAGAGCGGCCGCGTGGTGGGCGATGCCACCGGTACATACGAGGGGGTGACGCAGCAATGAAAAACTTCGGTTACTTCTTCAAAGAGGGCGCCCGCAGCATGTTCTCCCACGGGTTCATGTCTTTTGCCGCCATCGGCGTCACTGTGGCGTGCCTGCTGATCATGGGCACCTTCTCCCTGGTGGCCTACAACGCCAACGAGAATCTGGCCGACCTGCAGAAGGAAAACGCCATGGTGGCCTTTGTGGACGACTCCCTGACGGAGAGCAAGGCCAAGGCCTTGCAGTCCGAGCTGGAAAAGGTGAACAATGTGGCCGACTGCACCTTCGTCTCCCGGCAGGAGGCACGGGACGAGTATGTGGCCAAGTATGACGAGGACGATATGTACAAGGATCTCCAGCCGGAGGTGTTCCGCCACCGGTATGTGATCCATCTCACCGATCCCAACAAAATGTCCCAGACCAAGGATGCGGTGGAGGCGGTGGCCGGCATCGACGAGGTGCGGGCCGACGAGGTGATCTCTGCCGGCTTCGTCACGGTGCGCAATGTGGCGGGCGCCATTTCTATCGCCCTGATCGCCATTTTGCTGATGGTGTCGCTGTTCATCATCTCCAACACCATCAAGCTGACCACCTTTGACCGGCGGGAGGAGATCGCCATCATGAAGATGGTGGGCGCCACCGACAGCTTCATCCGCTGGCCCTTCGTGTTCGAGGGACTGCTGCTGGGCCTGTTCGGCGCGGTGATCGCCTTCGGCCTGCAGTGGCTGCTGTACAGCGCCATGGCCAACGGCATCAGCAGCTCCGACACCATGCAGCTCCTGGAGGTGGTACCCTTCCTGAACATCTGGAAGCCTGTGGCCGCCATCTTTGCCGGGGCCGGCATCCTGATCGGCATCGGCGGCAGCCTGATGGCCATCCGCCGCTTCCTGAAGGTATAAGACACCCAATTCCCGCGGAACCGGCGCGTTCCGCACCGGAGGAAAGGACATCCCATGAAACGTGCAATGACCGGAAAACGTGTGCTGGCGCTGCTGTGCGCGCTGCTGATGACGGCGGCGCTGCTGCCCTCGGTGGCCTATGGCGCGGCTGTGGCCGGAAAGAAGGATGACACAACGACGGCATCCGACAGCAAGAAGGAGGAGGCCGACGCCGTCCGCAAGGAGTATAACGATCTGCAGCAGCAGATCAACGACAAGCGGAAGGAAATGGACGACCTGAAGAATGAGCTGAACAACATCAAGAGCCAGAAGGCCAACACCCAGCAGCAGAAGAATCTGCTGGATCAGCGCAACGCCGCCCTGCAGGAGGAGATCAACCTGCTGGAGCAGCAGATCGACCTCACCAACCGCAGCATCAGCGCCAACGAGGCGCTGGAGGAGCAGCAGACCGAGCTGTTCCACAAGCAGATCCGCACCGAGGAGGAGCAGGGCACCGTGTCCTATTGGTCGGTGCTGTTCAAGGCCACCAGCTTCTCCGACCTGGTGAGCCGCATCGACTTCATCAACGAGATCGTCCGCTATAACCAGCAGGTCATCAGCAACCTGCGGGAGACCCGCCAGAGTCTGGCGGAGGACAAGGCCGCCCTGGAGCAGCAGACCGAGGAGCTGACCGCCTCCAAGAAGGAGCTGGAGGGCGAGATCACCGAGAGCATGCGCCTGCTGGCGGAGTACATCAAGACCGAGGAGGGCAAGCAGGCGGAGTACGACGCCATCAAGGCGGAGGAAGAGGCTCTGGACGACCTGATGGCGGCGGCGGAGGCCAAGGCCCGTGAGCTGGGCCTGAACGACATCGCCGGCACCGTGGGCGGCTACATCTGGCCCTGCAACGGCATCCGATGGATCACCTCCAAGTTCGGCGGCCGCCAGTCCCCCGGCGGCATCGGCAGCACCAATCACAAGGGCGTGGATATCGGCACCCCCATGGGCACGCCGGTGCTGGCGGCCAAGGCCGGTAAGGTCACTTGGGCCAGCTCCAACGGCGGCTATGGCCAATGCGTCATCATCAGCCACGGCAAGGGCAATTCCACGCTGTACGGCCATCTCAGCGGCTACAACGTGAAGGTTGGTGACATGGTGTCGCAGGGACAGGTCATTGCCTATTCCGGCAACACCGGCAAATCCACCGGTCCCCATCTGCACTTCGGCATTATGGAGAACGACGGCTGGGTGGATCCCCTGACGTATCTGACCGGCTGGCAGTATTACGGTTGATTTTGGATAACCGGCACCTCTGTACCATACACTGGTACAGAGGTGCTTTTTTATGTATGGCTATGTGACATGGGGCCGCCGCCCTGCCCTGACGGCGGAGAACATTGGCGGCGTGTGGTTCGCGGCCGCCGCTCTGCCGGAGACCGGCCCGCTGGCGGCGTATCGCCGCCGTCTTGTGTGGCGGGCACTGTGTCGCCGCGGTGTAAGCCGCTGCGTGATGCCGGAGGCGCTGGAGGCGGAGGCCGCCCGGTGGGGCCTGCTGCCGGTGGAGGTCAGCCCTCTGCGGCTGGCCATGCTGCACCAACTGCTGGATACCTGCGGCGATCTGCGGCGCGGGACTGCCGTGCTGCGGGCGGAGTGCGCCACCCCCACCGTATACCGGGCCGCCGTGGTGCTGGCGGGGCGGGTACGGTACCTCTCACTGGAGCTGGACAACGGGGGAGAGGCCCTGGAGCAGGCGCTGCGGCAACGGTTCGGCCTGTGCCTGGGCCGGGTGGGACAGCCCGCAGTGACGGTGTCCTTCGGCGGTGCGCCGTCGGAAAACACCATCTGCCTGGGGGAGGACTGTCGCCACTATCAGCGTGTGACCTACGACGTGCCGGAGGGGATGCCGGGGCCGTGGCCGGTGTCGGAACCCCTTCTGGCGGTGCTTTTCGAGGCGGGAGCCATCAAAAAAGAGCAAATTCGCGTAAAAACTATTGCGTTCAACGCTTGACAGGTGGACGGAAACTCACTATAATGCAACGTGACGCATTATAATTATAATATAAGTATACCCGATGGCAGCAATTTGCCGGAGGGGTGCAATAGAAAGGAATGTGCAGCATGGCAAAAGAATTCAAGATGAGCCAGGCCCGTTATGACGAGCTGAAACAGGAGCTGGATTACAGCAAGACCACCCGCGCCGACGAGGTGGCGGAACTCATCAAGGAGGCCCGCGGCTTCGGCGATTTGAGCGAAAACAGCGAGTATGACGAGGCCAAAAACGAGCAGGGCAAGCTCTATTCCCGCATTGCCGAGTTGGAGGATATTCTGCTGCACGCCGTCATCGTGGATGAGGCGGAGATGGACTCTGACAAGATCTCCATCGGCTGCAAGGTCGTGGTGACCAATCTGGATACACGAAAACAACTGCCCGCCTATAAGATCGTCGGTTCTCAGGAGGCCGATGTGATGAGCCGCGCAGTCAGCGAGGACTCTCCCTTCGGCAAAGCTTTGGTGGGCCGCAAGGCGGGCGACGAAGTGATCGTGGAGGCTCCCAAGGGCGCTATCCACTACCGTGTGGACAGTATTGAACGATGAACCCCTCGATCAGCGATCGGGGGCTGATGAGATAAGGAGGCCGTTATGGCAGAGCAAAATACCAATGTGACCAATACCACCGAACAGCAGGAGCTGGGCGAGCTGCTCCAGATCCGCCGCGACAAGCTGAAGGCATTGCAGGACGAGGGCCGCGATCCCTTCCAGATCACCAAGTTTGACGTGACCCATCACGCCCAGAATATCAAGGACAATTTCGACGCCCTGGAGGGCACTCCCGTCCGCGTGGCGGGCCGCCTGATGAGCAAGCGCGGCATGGGCAAGGTGTCCTTCTGCGACATGCAGGACAAGTCCGGCCGCATCCAGATCTACGCCCGCAAGGACGAGATGGACGAGGATAACTACAACCGCTTTAAGAAGTACGATATCGGCGATATCGTGGGCGTCATCGGCGAGGTGTTCCGCACCCAGCGCGGCGAGATGTCCGTCCGCGCCCATGAGATCATCCTGCTGAGCAAGTCCCTGCGTCCCCTGCCCGAGAAGTTCCACGGCCTCACCGACAAGGAGGTGCGCTATCGCCAGCGCTATGTGGATCTGATCATGAACCCCGAGAGCAAGCGCAACTTCGAGATCCGCAGCAAGTTCGTGTCCTATCTGCGCCGCTATCTGGACTCCCTGGGCTTCATGGAGGTGGAGACCCCCGTGCTGAGCCCCATCGCCGGCGGTGCCAATGCTCGTCCCTTCATCACCCACCACAATGCCCAGGACATCGACATGTATATGCGCATCGCCACCGAGCTGCACCTGAAGCGGCTGATCGTGGGCGGCCTGGAGCGTGTGTACGAGGTGGGCCGTATCTTCCGCAACGAGGGCATGGACACCAAGCACAACCCCGAGTTCACCACCTGCGAGCTGTATCAGGCCTATACCAACCTGGACGGCATGATGGATATTCTGGAGGCTATCCTCTCCGGCGCGTGCAAGGAGATCCACGGCGGCTATCAGGTCCAGTGGCTGGGCCACGATATCGACCTGACCCCCGGCTGGCCCCGTGTCACCATGGCCGACGCGGTGAAGAACGTCACCGGCGCCGACTTTATGGCCATCGAGGGCGACGATGACGCCGCCGTGGAGCTGGCCAAGAGCGTGGGCGTGGATATGGACGGCGTGTCCCACACCTGGGGCAACGCCCTGTACGAGGCCTTTGACCAGAAGGTGGAGGAGACGCTGGTGCAGCCCACCTTCATCACCATGTATCCTGTGGAGGTCAGCCCGCTGGCCAAGCGCAGTCCTGCCGACCCGCACCTGACCGAGCGGTACGAGGCGTTTATCTGCGGCTGCGAGATGGGCAACGCTTTCTCCGAGCTGAACGACCCCATCGACCAGTACGAGCGCTTCAAGGCCCAGGCGGAAAAGCGCGCCCAGGGCGATGAAGAGGCCGACATGATGGATGACGATTTCGTCATGGCGCTGGAATACGGCATGCCTCCCACCGGTGGTCTGGGCTTCGGCATCGACCGGTGCAGCATGATGCTGTGCGGCGCGGACTCCATCCGCGACGTGATCCTGTTCCCCACCATGAAGCCCCTGGATGCCGACAAAAAGGCGGACAAGCCCGCCGAGACGGCTGCGCCCGCCGCGCCTGCGGCGGAGGAAAAGATCGACTTCTCCAACGTGGAGATCGAGCCGCTGTTTGCCGATCTGGTGGATTTTGACACCTTCTCCAAGTCCGATTTCCGCGCCGTGAAGATCAAGGCGTGCGAGGCTGTGAAGAAGTCCAAGAAGCTGCTGAAGTTCATTCTGGACGACGGCACCGGCACAGACCGCGTGATCCTGAGCGGCATCCACGAGTACTATGAACCGGAGGAGCTGGTGGGCAAGACCTGCATCGCCATCACCAACCTGCCGCCCAGACCCATGATGGGCATCGACTCCTGCGGTATGCTGATTTCTGCGGTTTACCACGAAAACGGAGAAGAGAAGCTGCATCTGCTGATGGTGGATCCCCACATTCCGGCCGGTGCAAAGCTCTATTGATCGCGCCTGAAGTCGGTTCACATCATTTTTAACCCCGCTGACCCGACAAAAGCTTGTCGGGTCAGCCTTTCCATTCCAATAAAAAGGAGGCGGTCAGCGTGGAAAAGATCACCAGCCGCGCCAATCCCCTGCTGGTCCATATGAAAAAGCTGGCCGCGTCCGGCGCCTACCGCCGGGAGCAGGGCGTGTACCTGGGCGACAGTCCCAAGCTGCTGGCGGAGGCTTTGAAATGGCACGCCCCTATCCGCGAGATCGCCATTACCGGCGGTACGGCCCTGCCGTCCGTCCCGGCGGGCGTCCGGGTGGTGGAGGTGCCGGAGGACGTGATGGCCTCCATCTCGCCGATGAAATCTCCCCAGGGCGCGCTGTTCACCGTGACGCTGCCGATCGGAGAAGCACCTGAGACGCTGCCCGGCAGTCGCTATATGGTGCTGGACGGCGTGCAGGATCCCGGCAACGTGGGCACCATCCTGCGGACTCTGGACGCCTTTGATTTCGACGGCCTGCTGCTGCTGGAGGGCTGTGCCGACCCGTGGAGCGTCAAGACGGTGCGCTCCTCCATGGGGGCGGTGTTCCGCCGCCCCGTATGGTGCATGAAGGCGGAGGAGCTGCCGGGCCTGCTGGCACGCAGCGGCCTGCCCCTGTACGGTACGGCCCTGCGGGAGGATACCGTGGATGTCCGGGACGTGTCCCTTGACCGCTGCGCCATCGTTATCGGCAGCGAGGGGCAGGGCATCCGCAATACGGTGCTGGCCATGTGCCAAAAGACCATCAAGATCCCCATGACAGACCGCTGCGAATCCCTGAACGCGGCCATCGCCGCCGCGGTGCTGTTGTGGGAGAGCTATCGGTAACAGGAAAGTGAGGTGCGGGCCATGGCGGCGCTGAAATACTGGGTCTGGCTGACCACGCTGCCGGGCCTGACGGACAGCAGCAAGATGCTGCTGATGGAGCATTTTTCCTCGCCGGAGGACATATACTACGCGGACGAGGAGGCCCTGTGGCAGGTGGACGGGCTGAAAAAGGAGCAGGCGGCGCTGCTGGGCAGCAAATCGCTGGCCGCGGCGGACCGCATCCTGTCGGACTGCGCCCGCAAGGACATCTTTATCATCACCATGGCCGACGCCCTGTATCCCGACCGGCTGCGGAACATCTATCAGCCGCCCCTGCTGCTGTACGGCAAGGGGGCCATGCCCCTCTTTGACGAAGAGGCGGCGGTGGCCGTGGTGGGCACCCGTTCCTGCACGCCCTACGGCATCAAATGTGCCGAAAAGCTGGGCTATGAGCTGACCCAGCAGGGCGGCATGGTGGTGTCCGGCATGGCCAAGGGCGTCGACGGCGCGGCCATGCGGGGCGCGCTGCGGTTCGGCGGCTTTACCTGCGGCGTGCTGGGCGGCGGTGTGGACGTGGTCTATCCGGCGGAGAACCGGCGGCTGTATGAGGACATCGCCGCCACCGGCGTTCTCCTGTCGGAGTATCCGCCCCAGACGCTGCCGGAGGCGTGGCATTTCCCCGTCCGGAACCGGATCATCAGCGGCCTCAGTGTGGCCGCTGTGGTGGTGGAGGCCCCGGTGAAGTCCGGTGCGCTGATCACCGCCGAAAACGCCATGGAGCAGGGCCGCGACGTGTTCGCCATCCCCGGCCCGGTGGACGCGCCCAACAGCGCCGGATGCCACCGTCTGATCCGGGAAGGCGCTATCCTGGCCACCTGCGCCTGGGATATCCTGGGGGAGTACGAGAGCCGGTTCCCCCACAAGCTGCGCCGCGCCGCGCCGCCTATGCCGCCGCTGCCCCGCCTGGCGGGAGAGCCCAAGCTGGCGGCGGAAAAACCGAAAACCAACGCATCCCGGCCGGAGGAGGCCGAAGTACCGGCCCTGCCCTGCCTGACGGCGGAGGAACTGGCCGGACTGTCGGACGAGCAGCGCACGGTGCTGCGCGCCCTGCGCACAGACGCGCCGCTGCTGACCGACCAACTGGCCGAGGACAGCGGCCTGCCCATCCAGCGGGTGCTGCCGGCGTTGACGCTGCTGGAGATCAGCGGCTGGGCGGCCCAGAACGGCGCGCGGAGCTTCGTGCGCACGGTGGCGCTGCCGGAAGAGTAAGAAGGAAGCAAAGAGGAAGTTAAAAGCATGAGCAAAAAAAATCTGGTGATCGTGGAGTCTCCGGCCAAGGCCAAGACCATCGGCAAGTATCTGGGGCCTGACTATCAGGTCACGGCCTGCATGGGCCACCTGCGTGACCTGCCGAAAAGTACCCTGGGCGTGGACATCCAGCACGATTTTGAACCTGAATATAAACCCATCCGCGGCAAGGAGGAGCTGATCCGGCAGCTGAAAAAGGACGCTGCCGCCAGCGACACCGTGTATCTTGCCACCGACCCGGACCGCGAGGGAGAGGCCATCTCCTGGCATCTGCAGCATCTGCTGAACCTGCCGGACGACAAGGCCAAGCGTGTCACCTTCAACGAGATCACCCGCAAGGTGGTGGGCGAGAGCATCGCCCATCCCCGGGCCATCGACCAGGATCTGGTGGACGCTCAGCAGGCCCGCCGTGTGCTGGACCGCGTGGTGGGCTATCAGATCTCCCCGGTGATGTGGAAGAAGATCCGCCGGGGCCTGTCCGCCGGACGGGTCCAGAGCGTGGCCACCCGCATGGTCTTTGACCGTGATCAGGAGATTGCCGAATTCCAGCCCCAGGAGTACTGGACGCTGGATGCGGTACTGGAAAACGGGGATAATGTACCTTTTAAGGCCCATTATTACGGCCAGAACGGCAAGAAATACGAGCCCCAGACCCAGGCGGACGTGCAGGCTATCATGGACGAGCTGCGCAGCGCCGCCTTCGCCGTGAAGTCGGTGAAGCGCACCGACAAGAACCGCTCCCCGTTGCCCCCCTTTACCACCTCCACCATGCAGCAGGAGGCGTCCCGCAAGCTGAATATGACCCCCCGCCGCACCATGGCCATCGCCCAGCAGCTCTATGAGGGCGTGGACATCACCGGCGAGGGCACCGTGGGTCTGATCACCTACATGCGTACCGACTCGCTGCGCATCAGCGACGAGGCCCAGGCAGACGCCCGGGGCTTCATCCAGGAGCGCTACGGCAAGGGCTATGTGCCCGCCGCGCCCCGCCAGTACAAGACCAAGGCCGGGGCCCAGGACGCCCACGAGGCCATCCGCCCCAGCAACGTGAAGCTGACACCGGAGAGCATCCGGGGCGACCTGACGGCGGAGCAGTACCGGCTGTACCGCCTGATCTGGAGCCGTTTCCTGGCCAGCCAGATGGCAAACGCCGTGTATGACAGCGTGTCCGTGGACATTTCCGCCGACCGTCATCTCTTCCGGGCCACCGCCAGCAAGCTGAAATTCTCCGGCTATACCGCCGTGTATGAGGAGAGCCGGGATGATGACGACAAGGAGGAGAAGGAGCCTGCCCTGCCCGACCTGAAGGAGGGGGAGGCCCTGACGCTGAAGGACTTTGCGCCGGGCCAGCACTTTACCACGCCGCCCGCCCACTATACCGAGGCGGCGCTGATCCGGGCCATGGAGGAAAACGGCATCGGCCGTCCCTCCACCTATGCCCCCACCGTGTCCACCATCCTTGACCGCCGCTATGTGAAGAAGGAGGGCAAGAGCCTGCTCATTACCAATTTGGGCAAGGCGGTGACCACCTGGATGGAGAAGTACTTCGCCGATATTGCCGACCTGAAGTTCACCGCCAATATGGAGCAGCGGCTGGACGACGTGGAGGAGGGCAAGCTGCCCTGGAAGCAGGTGCTGCGCCAGTTCTATGACGACGGTTTCGCCCAGCATCTGACCGACGCCGAGCAGGGCGACTACATCCGCCCCGAGCCCACCGTCAGCGACGAGCTGTGCCCCGTGTGCGGCCGCAACCTGGTGGAGCGGGAGGGCCGGTTCGGCCCGTTCCTGGCCTGCCCCGGCTATCCGGAGTGTACCTTCACCATGCCGCTGGTGGTGGAGATGCCGGGCCGCTGCCCCAAGTGCGGCGGACGGCTTATGAAGCGCAGCGGCACCAGCAAGACCTCCGGCAAGCAGTATACCTACTACTGCTGTGAGTTCACCAACAACAAGAAGGGCGAGCGCACCTGCGATTTCATGACTTGGGATGTGCCCACCAAGGAGGATTGTCCTTTGTGCGGCCAGACCATGTTCAAGCGGGCGGGCCGCGGCTTCAGCAAGCCCTTCTGCGTCAATGAGAAGTGCGCTAACTTCCTGCCGGAGGACAAGCGGGGCTATCACCGCAAGAAGGACACCACTGCGGAGGCCGGCGAGACTGCTGCTGAAACGGCGGAAGCGCCTGCTGAGGAAAAGACCGCCAAGAAGCCTGCCGCCAAAAAGACGGCGGCCAAGACCACGGCGGCCAAGAAAACTACCACTACCGCGAAAAAGACCACTACAACGAAGAAAACCACCACGAAGAAAGCGACCGCCACCAAGAAGACCACCGCCAAGAAGACGGCGGAGAAAGGCGGCGCGGAATGAACCATGTAACTGTGATCGGCGCGGGCCTGGCCGGAAGCGAGTGCGCGTGGCAGTTGGCCCAGCGGGGCATCCCCGTGACGCTGCGGGAGATGAAGCCCATTAAGCGCACCCCCGCCCATGTGACCGATGATTTTGCTGAGCTGTGCTGCTCCAACTCCCTGCGGGGCGCGGGCCTGGAAAACGCCGTGGGCCTGCTCAAGGAGGAGCTGCGGCGGCTGGACAGCCTGATCCTGCGGTGCGCCGATGCCACGGCGGTGCCTGCCGGCGGCGCGCTGGCGGTGGATCGCCACGGCTTTGCCGCCATGGTGACCGAGGCCGTCCGCAGCCACCCCAACATCACCGTGGTGGCCGAGGAGGTGACGGACATCCCGGAGGGGGATGTGGTCATCGCCTCCGGCCCCCTGACCTCCGACGCGCTGGCGGACAAGCTGGCGGCGCTGTTCGGCAGCACCGACACCCTGCACTTTTTCGATGCCGCCGCGCCGCTGGTGGCCTTTGACAGTGTGGATATGACCAGCGCCTACTTTGCCAGCCGCTATGACAAGGGCACGCCGGACTACATCAACTGCCCCATGGACAAGGAGCAGTATCTGGCCTTCTGGCAGGCGCTGACCGCCGCCGAGGAGGCGGAGGTCCACGGCTTTGAGGATAAGAACGTGTTCGAGGGCTGTATGCCCGTGGAGGTCATGGCCCGCCGGGGTGAGGATACCCTGCGGTTCGGCCCGCTGAAGCCCAAGGGTCTGCCGGACCCCAAGACGGGCCGGGATCCCTACGCCGTGGTGCAGCTCCGCAAGGACAACGCCGACGGCACCATCTACAACCTGGTGGGCTTCCAGACCCATCTGAAATGGCCAGAGCAGAAGCGGGTGTTTTCCATGATCCCCGCCCTGCATGACGCCCGGTTCCTGCGCTACGGCGTCATGCACCGCAACACCTATCTGGATTCTCCCCGGCTCCTTGACCGGTACTACCGGCTCAAGAGCAATCCCCGCATCGCCTTTGCCGGACAGATGACCGGCGTGGAGGGCTATGTGGAGTCCTGCGCCAGCGGATTCCTGGCGGGCGTGGAGCTGGCCCGACGGCTGCTGGGCAAGGCACCCATCGACTTCCCGCGGGAGACCGCCATCGGCGCGCTGGGCCTGTACGTCAGCAACGAGTCCGTGGCGGAGTTCCAGCCCATGAACATCAACTTCGGCATCATTCCGCCCCTTGACCACCGGGTGAAGGGCAAGCGCAACAAGAACGCGGAGCTGAGCCAGCGGTCGCTGGCCATCATCGACGCCATCCGGGAGGAGGTACTGGCCAAATGAGGATCATCGTAGATGCCATGGGCGGCGATAACGCGCCGCTGGCCATCGTCAAGGGCGCGGTGCGGGGACAGAAGCGCTGGGGCGTGGACATCACCCTCACCGGCGACGAGGCCGCCATCCGTGACGCGCTGGCCCAGTGCGGCGTCAATGAGCTGCCCCAGGGCATGGACATCGTGCCCACCACCGAGGAGGTCACCATGGAGGACGATCCCGCTACGGTGTTCCGCCGGAAGAAGGACAGCTCCATGGGCGTGGGCCTGACGCTGCTGCGTGACGGTAAGGGCGACGCCTTCATCTCCGCCGGCTCCACCGGCGCGCTGCTGACCGGGGCCACCCTGATCACCAAGCGCATCCGGGGCATCCGCCGGGCCGCCATGGCGCCGGTCATGCCCACCACCACCGGCCGCTGCGTGCTGATCGACTGCGGCGCCAATGCCGAGTGTACGCCGGAGTACCTGCTGCAGTTCGCCTATCTGGGCAGCTTTTACGCCAGCCATGTGCTGGGCATCGCAAATCCCCGGGTGGGCCTGCTGAACATCGGCGTGGAGGCGGAGAAGGGCACCGACCTCCAGCGCCAGACCCGTGAGCTGCTGCTGAAGCAGGAGCGGCTGAACTTCATCGGCAATATCGAGGCCAAGGAGGCCATCAAGGGCGGCTGCGACGTGCTGGTGACCGACGGCTTCTCCGGCAACGTGATGCTGAAGACCATCGAGGGCATCGGCTCCTACGTCGGAAGCTCCCTGAAAGCCATTTTCAAGAAGAACCTGCTGACCAAGCTGGCGGCGGCCATGGTGCTGCCGGGGCTGAACGCCTTCAAGGCGCAGCTCGACCCCAACAAGGTGGGCGGCACCGCCTTCATCGGCATCTCCAGGCCGGTGATCAAGGCCCACGGCTCCTCCAACGACGAGGCCATCGAAAATGCCATCGGCCAGGCGAAGGAGGTCGCCGCCAGCGGCCTGGTGGACGAGATCGCCGCCCATGTGGAGGAAATGACGGTCAACGCCTAAATCAAGAGAAATTTACGAAAAAGGTATTGACAGCGTGATAGGATTGCCGTATTATTTTCCAAGATAACGCAATCTGAAAGGAGGAATAACTTCCTATGACACCGGAGACGATCTTCAAGACCATGCAGGATCTGATCGCGGAGCAGTTTGCCATCGATGCAGACGAAGTGACCATGGACAGTTCCTTTGTGGACGACCTGGGCGCGGATTCCGTGGATCTGGTGGAGCTGGTGATGGCGATGGAGGAGGAATTCGACATCGGCGAGATCGATGAAGAGGATCTTCAGTCCCTGAAGACTGTAGGCGATTGTGTCCGCTATCTCAGCAGCCACATCGAGTGATACTTGTACATAGAAAGAAAACCCCACCGATGTGGGGTTTTCTTTTCGGAAATTTGCTTTGGGCCACCGCCCATGGGATCCACACCGTGGGATCCTGTGGGCGACGGCCCGGAAAGGGATGGAAAGCATGGAAACTTTACATCAACTGGAGGAGCGGCTGGGCTATCGCTTCAACGATCCGGAGCTGCTGCGGGGCGCACTGTACCACAGCTCCTACGCCAACGAGCACCGCAGCATGGGCATCGCCAGCAACGAGCGGCTGGAGTTCCTGGGCGACGCGGTGCTGGGCTTCGTGTCGGCGGACTTTCTGTACCGCAAGCATTCCGACCTGCCGGAGGGCGAGCTGACCCGTATCCGCGCCGCCCTGGTGTGCGAGGAGAGCCTGCACGAGGTGGCCCAGAGTCTGCGCCTGGGGGACTTCCTGCTGCTGGGCAAGGGCGAGGAGAGCGGCGGCGGCCGCCGCCGTCCGTCCATTCTGGCGGACGCGGTGGAGGCGGTGCTGGCCGCGGTGTATCTGGACGGCGGCATCGACAAGGCCCGCGCGCTGATCCATCGCATCCTGCTGGATAAGGAGCAGGAGGAGGTGGTGGAGAGCCGCCGCCGTGACTGCAAGACCGAGCTGCAGGAACTGGTGCAGCGCAAGCCCAACCAGGTGCTGCACTATGAGCCGGTGTCCGAGAGCGGCCCGGATCACGCCAAGGTGTTCGCCGTGGCGGTGACGCTGAACGGCCAGGTCATCGGCCTGGGCTCCGGCCACAGCAAGAAGGAGGCGGAGCAGTCCGCCGCCCGCGCCGCGCTGGAGCAGATGAAGTAAGCTGACAAGGCTGCTTTTTGTAGGGAGCGGCGTTCTCGACGCCCCGCCGTATACCGGAAAAGCCGTCGCAGACAACGATCCCACAGGAGAACCTATGCTGACCTATCACAAGACCACCGAAGAGGAGAAATACCGCATCACCGCGTGGCAGTATGACGGCGCATACGCCATCTACAACAGCGATGCCTATGAGGCCCAGAAGGCCCGCGGCGTGGGCTTTGCCAACCCGAAGAACAACTTTTATTCCTTTTATGACGGCGCGGCGCTGGTGGGCTTCATCAATCTCTATGGGGAGGAGACGGAGGTTTTCTTCGGCATCGGGGCAGACCCGGCCTGCTGCGGCAGAGGGTACGGCCAGCAGATGACCCGGATGGCATGGGACATCGCCCAGAGCCTTTTTCCGGGGAAGCCCCTGTATCTGGAGGTCAGAACGTGGAACGCACGGGCCGTCAGGTGCTATGAGAAGGCGGGCTTCCGCATTGTGGGAGAGCCGATCCGCCAGACCACCCCGGCGGGAGACGGCGTGTTCTATCATATGATCCGGGAGAAATAAAGCTTCAAAACGGCGCGGCTATGGCCGCGCCGTTTTGTCATGAGGATCATATCGAGCACCGCGGCGGCATGTGGTCATGCCGCCCTACGCAGCTTGGACGGATTTCATTGTAAGGCGGGGTGACTACACCCCGCCGCCTATGCACCGTTTTGCCTGTATTGTTTCCTGCCTCAAAAATTTTCCGTGGGTTTTGGGTGAAAATGGTGTAGTATAGAGTAGAGAAACATCCGGAGGGGAGGGGATACGGTTGGACGAGCGGACGCTGATGGCGAAGATCGCGGGCGGCGACGAGGCCGCGCTGCATGCGCTTCTGCGGCAGTACGGGCCGCTGATCCGGTACATCCTGCGGCCCATCCTGACGGATGAGCGGGATCGGGAGGAGTGCTATGCCGACATCTCCCTGAAGATCTGGCAGACGGCGGACAGCTTTGACGGCGACAAGGGTGCGCTGAAAGCATGGCTGACGGTGCTGAGCCGCAACGCCGCCCTGAACCGCGCCCGCCATGCCCGGATGGATGCGCCGCTGGAGGAGACCGTGCCCCACACCGGCGGCAGCGCCGAGGAGGAGCTGCTGCGCCGGGAGCGCCAGCAGCGGCTGCAGGCCGCCATCGCGGGCCTGCTGCCGGAGGAGCGGAGCCTGTTCTATCGCAAATACTACTACTGCCAGTCCACCGCCCAGATGGCCGCCGAGCTGTGCCTGACGGAGCGGGCGGTGGAGGGGCGGCTGTACCGCCTGCGGCAAAAGCTGCGGCGGCTGTTGGGAGGTGACTTCTGTGAGTGATGATCTGCGTTTTGATCAGCTGCTGCGGGAGAACGCCTCTGCTCTGCCCCCGGCCATGGCGGAGGTGAACCCGTGGCGGGAGGCCATGTGGCTGGTGCTGTGGGGCATGGGCCTGACCACCATCACCTTCAACTTCCTGTATCTGGACATGATCCTGCCTGCCCTGGGCGGTATCCTGCTGGTGCTGGGCTTCCGCACCCTGCGGCAGGAGAACCGGGCACTGCAATGGTGCTGGCGGCTGTCCATCGCCATCGCCTCGGTGCGCAGTGCGTCCTTCGCGTTGGCGGCTCTGCCGGTGGATGTGAAGAACGTCCCGGCCTATGCGGTCATGGCCATGACGTTCGCACTGTATTGCTGCCTGTGGCGGGGCATGGTGGGGGTATCCCGTGCAGCAGGCGCGGAAAAACCCGCCGCCCCTGCCGCCGGTGCGCTGGTGATCTTCTACGCGGTGATATGCGCGCTGGCCTTCCTGGAACTGAGCGGTTGGCTGGCGGTGCTGCCGATGCTGATCGTGTATATCGTGATCCTGCGGAATCTGGTGAAGCTGGCCCGCTCCCTCGCGGACACGGGCTACGCCATCCACGCCGCGCCGGTACGCCTGCCCTCGACGGCGGTGCTGTGGGGCTATCTGGGGCTGACGCTGGCGGCGGTGCTGCTGGCCATGTTCCTGGGTCAGCGGTATCCTATGAACTGGCAGGTGCGTGACGACGCGCCCCAGGACGAGACTATCCGGGCGGAGCTGCTGGACTTGGGCTTTCCGGAGCAGGTGCTGGACGACCTGACGGCGGAGGAAGCGGCGCACATGTCCGGCGCGGTGAAGGTGTATACGGAGACAGAGCCTCTGTATGAGGACGAGACCTACCGCGAGGTCACCACATCGGTGTGGAACGAGGACCCGCCGCCCCGCTGGGAGTATAGCAGTGCGGAGAAGCAGCCGGACGGCAGCTACCGCTATACCTATCGGGTGTACGATCTCTATGAGGGCTTTGTGACCCATGTGGTGGTGCTGGTGGAGGAAGCGGGCAGACAGCGGGCTGTCGTGCTGCATTATGCGGCGATCGACCGGCCGTTCGGAGACTGCCTTGCGGAGGGTATGGAGATCTGGCCTGTGTGGCAGGGCAACGAGGAGTCGTGGAGCCCCGGCGGATGGTACAGCGGCCGCCTGTTGTGCGAGAAGGACGGCCAGTCCTATGCGGTGGACTTCTACTCGGTGGAGAGCGGCAGCTATGAGACCACCAACATCTTCGGCACCACACAGAACACCGGCATGATCGCGGAGTGGTCGCGGATGCGCCGCGGCGAGAACACACGGGCCTATCTCCTGTACGATGCCGAAATGCTGACGCCGGAGCTGCCGTCGCTGTATAGCTGGTGCAACTACGTCCGGCAGACGAAGCCGGTCTATCCCTTCCGGGACGCATTGACGCTGTGGCACGAGTGGAATACGAACGGCTGCTATGAGAAGTGGCAGACCAGTATACAGATCTGGCCGCCTGTGGAGGAAGAAACCGAATAGCACAAAAGAGAACGCCCCGGCGTTCTCTTTTTGCATGGCCCTGCTGTAAATAACAGTGGCATTTTTTTCATAGATATGGTATACTATATTTGATATCTTCCACGATAACCGATAACAAACAGTAATTTCCATGCCGGATATGACAAAAAGTATTCGGATATGACATGAGGTGACTCTATGACATATTTTTCTTCCTTCCTGCTGGGTCTGATACAGGGCCTCGCGGAGTTCCTGCCCATCTCCAGCTCCGGCCATCTGGCCATCGCCCAGAACTTGCTGAACATCAAAGCCGAGGTGCCGGAGTTCTTCGACGTGCTGCTGCATCTGGGTACGCTGGTGGCGGTGTTCGTGGCCTATTGGCGGGACATCTGCGACATGGTGATGGAGTTGATCCACGGCGTCAGCGATCTGGCCCACGGCACCACGCCCAAGCAGGTGCCGCCCGCCCGGCGGCTGATCCTGCTGATCATCGTCGGCACGCTGCCGCTGTTCGCCGTCCTGCCCATCCATAAGAAGGTGCAGGCCCTCAGCAACAACATGATCTTTATCGGTGCGGCGCTGGTGGTGACGGGCTTTTTGCTGTTCGCCTGCGACCTGGTGCGCAAAGGCCGCAAGACCGAGCGCAGCGCCACGCTGGTGGATGTGCTGGTGGTGGGCGTTGGCCAGGCCATCGCCACCATGCCCGGCATCTCCCGCTCCGGCATGACCATCACCACCGGCTGCTTCATGGGCTTCGAGCGGAAGTTCGCCGTGCGTTTCTCCTTCCTGCTGTCCATCCCCGCCGTGCTGGGCGCCAATATCCTCAGCCTGAAGGACGCCATCGAGGCCGGGATCGTCTGGGCGGAGGTGCCCATGTATCTGGTGGGCGTGGTCACCGCCGCGGTGGTGGGCTATGCCTGCATCCGGCTGCTGCGCATGGTGGCGGAGAAGGGCCGCTTCGGCGCGTTTGCGTATTACTGCTGGGCGGCGGGTCTGCTGACCCTGCTGCTCAACGCCATCAAGTGAGGTAAGCTATGGCGAATACACCCAAGAAAAAAACCGCATCGTCCTCCGCCAGGAGCGGCGGAAAGGGAAAGAGCACGGCCAAGCGCCGCAGCGCGCCGCCGCCTCCCGCCTATAACGCCCAGGCCCGGATCATCGGCGGCATCGTGTGCCTGCTGCTGGCGCTGTGCGTGCTGGTGACATACTTCAACGTGGATGCCATTCTGCTGACGTTTCTGGCAAACGTCCTGAAGGGCTGCGTGGGCTATGGCTACTGGCTGGCGGCCCCGGCACTGCTGTACGCCGGGATCCTGCTGGTGAACCACAAGGGCTGCCCGGTGAAGCTGCGGCTGGTCTGCACGCTGCTGCTGCCGGTGCTGGTGGGCATGGTGCTGCACCTGCTGCTGGCCCGGGGAACCTATGGATTTGATCTGGAGCACATCAAGCCCATGTGGAAGGACGGCCAGTCGCTGCTGTGCGGCGGCGTGGTGTCCGGCTCTCTGGCGGTGGGCATGGAGGCCCTGCTCAGCCGCGTGGTGTCGCTGATCCTGACCATCCTGCTGACGCTGCTGGCGGTGCTGGGCGCGCTGCAGGTGAAGCCTGCAGAGCTGATCACCGAGATGAAGCGCCGGGCCGAGGAGCGTGCCCAGTGGGACGATGAAGAGGATGACTATTACGAGGACGAAGTCCCTGTAAAGCCTGTAAAGGCAGAATCCGTTACACCGCCTGCCCGGAAGCGGCGGCCCAATATCGACATCCCGCTGGATGACGAGACGGCGGAGCCCAGCCGCGAGGCCGCGGCGCTGAAGTCCTCCGGCGGCAGCCTGTTCCGGGGCCGCACCGGCGACGTGAAGACCCCGGCGGAACTGCTGGATCCCACGCTGGCCACCCCGGCGGCGGAAGCGTCCGCACCCGCCGCACCCCAGCCGGAGCCTGAACCGGCCCCGGCCCCGGCGCCTGTGAAGGAGCCCATGACGGAGAAGCAGCGGAAGGAGGCCGTCCGCGCGGAGGTGGAGACCGCCACCGCCGAGGTCAGCGAGGCCATCGAGAAGGAGCTGGCCGAGGGGGAGGAGGCCTACCGCTATCCCCCCATCACGCTGCTGGACGAGAACACCGACGACAACCATCAGGAGGTGGGCGCGGAGCTGCGGCTGAATTCCCAGCGGCTGGCGTCGGCCCTGGCCTCCTTCGGCGTGGACGCTCACCCCGGCGAGGTGGTCCACGGCCCCAGCGTCACCCGCTATGAGTTCACCCTGGATCAGGGCGTGAAGCTCAGCAAGCTCACCAATCTCAGCGACGATATCGCCCTGGCGCTGGGCGCCACCGGCGTGCGTATCGCGCCCATCCCCGGCAAGATCTCCGCTGTGGGCATCGAGGTGCCCAACAAGGCGGTCACCGCCGTCCGTATCCGCGATGTGATCGAGAGCCGGGAGTTTACCAATCATCCCAGCACCGTGGCCTTCGCCGTGGGTAAGGACATCGGCGGCAGCGCCATCGTGGGCAACATCGCCCGGCTGCCCCATGTGCTGATCGCCGGTACCACCGGCTCCGGTAAGTCCGTATGTACCAACTCGCTGATCGTCAGCCTGCTGTATAAGTCTACCCCCGACGAGGTGCGCTTCATCATGGTGGATCCCAAGATGGTGGAGCTGGCCCCCTATAACGGCATCCCCCATCTGCTGATCCCCGTGGTCACCGATCCCAAGAAGGCCGCCGGCGCTCTCCAGTGGGCGGTGTACGAGATGATGAAGCGGTATAAGATGTTCTCCGAGCGGGGCGTGAAGGATCTGGCGGGCTTCAACGCCCTGTGTGAGAGTGACCCGGAGCTGAAGAAGCTGCCCACCGTGGTGGTGGTCATCGATGAGCTGGCCGACCTGATGCTGGTGGCCGCCAAGGAGGTGGAGGAATCCATCTGCCGCGTGGCCCAGATGGGCCGTGCCGCCGGTATGCATCTGGTCATCGCCACCCAGCGTCCCTCTTCCGATGTCATTACCGGCCTGATGAAGGCCAACATCCCCAGCCGCATCGCCTTCGCCGTGGCGTCGTCGCTGGAATCCCGCATCATTCTGGATACCACCGGTGCGGAAAAGCTGGTGGGTAAAGGCGACATGCTTTACTTCCCCCTGGGCAACCAGAAGCCCACCCGTGTGCAGGGCTGCTTCATCACCCCCGAGGAGATCGAGCGCGTGGTGAACTTCGTCAAGGAGAGCGGCACCGCCGACTACTCCGACGAGGTCATGGAGAAGATCGAGGAGGTCATGAAGCAGAGCGACAAGGGCGGCGGCAAGTCCTCCGGCGGCAGCGCACCCTCCGCTGACGAGGGCGAGGGCTGCGACGAGCTGCTGGGCGCTGCGGTGGAGGTCATCCTGGAGACGGGACAGGCCAGCGTGTCCATGCTGCAGCGGCGCTTGAAGCTGGGCTATTCCCGGGCCGCCCGTCTGGTGGATCAGATGGAGGAGCGGGGCATCGTGGGCCCCTTTGAGGGCAGTAAGCCCCGGCAGTTGCTGATCACCAAGGAGCAGTGGCAGGAGCTGAAGATGAAGGGCTCCTTCGACGCCGCGCAGCCGGAGCCGGAGAGCCATCCCGACCCCTATGGCAGCATCAGCGACGTATTCAACAGCCATGACGCATTAGATTAAAAAATACCGTGTACCCAACTGGGTACACGGTATTTTTTGATCAGTGAAAAGAGAAGAGTGAAAAGTGAAGAGTTGAGGTATGCCGCTCGAGCGGCATGATTTTAAATGAAAAACTTCCGGTGCAGGGATTGGCGCAGGGGCTTGCAGCCGGCCACCGCCAGCAGCATGCCGCCCAGGATCACCCCGGCGGCCAGCGGGTACAGGGACCAGAAGAAGGTCTCGTGGAGCCGGAAGGTCAGGTTGATGAGAAATTCGATCAGCACCGCAAGGCCGCCGGAGAGGATCAGCCCGCCGCCCACCACATACAGGTGGCCGCCCGGCAGATACCGCAGCAGTGTCACCATGGCCGTCACCAGAAGGCCGATGGCTCCGGTGACAGGGAAGGCGAAGGAGAGGAACCAGTGTCCCCCGGTGGCAAAGTTGATATACAGCAGATAGAGCCCGATGGCCGCAAAGTCGATGGGCACGAAGATTACCGGGTTGGGGCGGCGGAACCACAGCGGCAGCGCCACCATGATATACAGCAGCGCCACGCCGCCGGAGGCGTACCCCGACCAGACGATGGTGCCGTTGATGCGCCAGTCGCACAGGATGAACAGCACCGCCGGCAGCAGGGCCAGCACCGTCAGGATAAACAGCACGCCGGAGCGGCTGACCTCCTCCATATGGGGCCGCGGATCCGGGGGATAGGGGGGCTCCCCCTGCTGGGGCGGCATATCCGGGTGGAAGGCCCGCGTGCCGCACAGGGGACAAACCTTTTCGCTGTCCGCCAGCTCTACGCCGCATTTGACACAATACATGATACGCTCCTTTCCCGCTGTCCGTCAGCGCTGGTTGCTCTCGACCCTTACGGGGAGGCCCAACTGGTGCAGGACGCGGTAGAAATGCAGCTCCAGCTCCGGTTCCTGGATGCTGCGGATGCAGTTGATATACGCGGTGCCGTTCCAGGTGAGAACGCCGCAGTTGTGGGGCGCCTTGGCCTGTACGCCGATGATGAAATCCATCCGCTCTACATAGGGGGCCATCACCTCCGGCAGGTGTACCACCCCCAGGTTGGACAGACACAGGCAGGATTTGCACTCGCCCACCGTGTCGAACACCGCCTTCATGGCCAGATTCTTGATGAACAGCGGCATCACCCGCAGCAGGGGCGACTGCTCGCTGGCCACGTTGGCGGCGAATTTGGCCCGCATGGTCTGGGGATTGTTCTCCAGTCCCATCCGGTGGTGGACGGCGGCGCAGATCTCGTCAAAGGTGTAGTCGCCCATCCGGGGATCTACCTCCGGCGTGATATACGAGGCGAAGTTCCGCAGCGTCCGGCTGGGGAACAGGTTCCGCAGGTTCACCGGCAGCAGCACCTTCACCGGCCTGCGGCGGCTGCGCTGGGGCACCTTCTCCGCCTGAAGGCGGCAGATGGCCTGCATCATGGCGGCGCACACCAGCTCCGTCACCGTGACGCCGTGGGCCTTGGCGCAGCTCCGCAGCGCGTCGGCGGGCACCATCATGGTCACCAGATCCTTGAAGCCGTCCTTCTCCGGCGTGCCGGTCAGGTGCCAGGCGGTGGACTCTCTGCGGCTGGCCTTCACGCTTCCTGCATAGCGCAGGAAGCTGTCCTCCAGCTCCTCCTCGTCCGGCTCCTCCAGCCGACCCAGCACGCCGTCCCCGGCGGGGATGGTCAGGCTGTGCTTCTGGCTGAGGTATTCCGCCAGCAGCGTCTTGAAAAAGGTCAGGCCGCCGGTGCCGTCGGTCAGGGCGTGGAAGAATTCCACCGCGAACCGGTTATGATAGACCAGCACCCGGAAGGCGCACTGGCGCACCTCGTGGAAGGGGACGTGGGCCAGGGGGCAGCTCTTCTCCTCCTGGATGGCGGGGGGATGGGGGATCTGCTCCAGATAGTACCAGAATACGCCCCGCCGCAGCCGCACGGCGATGGAGGGGAAGCGCCGGGCCGTCACGTCCAGCGCGCTGCGCAGCACCGCCGTGTCCACCGGCTCGGTGAGGGTGGCGGAGATGCGGAAGAAGTTGTTCCAGTTCCGCCGCTTGGCGGCGGGATAGATCTTGGCGGCGTTGTCCAGCTTCATCCACCGCAGGCTCCGGGCGGGGGACAGCACCTTGTCCATAAAGCGGTTGATGGTCTCAAAGTCCTGGGGCATATTCTCGCTGAGGCAGTACAGCACATAGGCGTGCCACCGCTCCGGCGCCACGATCATTTTGCTGCGGCATCCGCTTTTCAGCAGCTTCTCGTGGAGGAGCCGGGTGTCGTCCAGCATCACCTCGTCCCCACCCACGAACAGCAGCGACGGGGGAAAGCCCGTCACATCGCCGAACAGCGGCGAACACAGGGGATCGGCGGGATCGTCGGTATAGCACTTGGCATAGAACTGCAGCAGCTCCGGCGACATGGAGGGGTCCACCTCCCGGTTCTCCTCATAGGATCTTCCGCTGCCGGTGAGATCCGTCCAGGGCGAGATGCCGATGAGGCCGCAGGGCAGGGGCAGCCCCAGCGCCTTCAGCTTCAGGCACAGGGCGTAGATCAGCCCGCCGCCGGCACTCTCACCGCACAGCAGGATCTGGTGGCCCGCGTAGCCCTTTTTCAATAGGTACTGATACGCCTCCAGTGCGTCCTCCAGCGCCGCGGGATACCGGTGCTCCGGGGCCAGACGGTACGCCGCGCAGAACACCCGCACGCCGCACTCCGCCGCCAGCACCGAGGAAAAGCCCTTGGCGTATTCCAGGCTGCCGCAGGTGTAGCCGCCGCCGTGGAGATACAGCACCACGCCGCTGCGCCGCTGATCCTGGGGCATGATCCACGCGCCCTGAAAGCGCTGGAAATCGTGGCCCTTGGCCATGATCTCACTCCGGTGCAGGGCGGTCATCAGCTCGCCCAGCTTATCCTGCCCCTTCCGGCTGGCCTCCAGCGAACAGCTCGTCATAATGGGCTTGAACAGATTCAGTTGTGCGCGGACACGCTTGGCGTGAAGCTCCATAGACCGTCGTTCCTTTACAAGTTTATCCTATCATTATAGCATTTACCGGCGGCGTTGTAAATACACGCGCCTCAGCGCAGTCCCTTTACCCGCTTGCGCAGCAGGGGACACAGCAGGGCCGTCACCGCGATCTTGATGGCGTCACCCGGCAGAAAGGGGATCATTCCGGCCCATAAAAGGGCGGAAAGGGACATATTTTTCCCCATATAGCCGTTCAGGATCAGCGCCATATAGGGCACGCCCACGGCGTACAGTGCCGCAAGTCCTGCCGCGCAGGCCAGGGCGATGCGCAGGGGAGCGGTGCTCTTGCCGCTGATGGCGCCGATGATGGCGGCGGCGGGGATCAGCCCCAGCAGAAAGCCGAAGGTGGGCTGCAGCACATAGCCGAAGCCGCCGCCGGTGGTGAAGATGGGCAGACCCATCAGTCCCAGCGCCACATAGACGCCCTGGCTCAGCGCACCGCAGCCCGGGCCCAGCAGCACGCCCGCCATGGCGGTGAACAGAAATTGCAGCGTGATGGACGAAAAGCCCAGGGGGATCCGCAGAAACGCGCCTGCCGCCGTCAGGGCGGTCAGCAGCGCGGTAAAGACCAGCTTGCGTGATGTCATGGCAACCGCCTCCTGTTTCAGGAAAAGAATGGAGACATGATACCCCGCTGACAGCGGTGCTGTCAAGCCGCTTGACGATTTTTTTTGCTTTACGGATGGGGAAAAACGTGGTAATATGGGCCACGAACGAGAGGAGGCGACCGCCATGGAACAGCCGAAGGTCTACCGCTATGACACGGTGGATTCCACCAATACCGTATGCAAGACGCTGGCACAGGAGGGCGCGCCGGACGGCACCGCCGTCATCGCGGCGCGGCAGACGGCGGGCCGGGGCCGTATGGGCCGGGGCTTCGAGTCGCCGGAGGGCCTGGGGCTGTATCTCTCCATGCTGTGGCGGCCCGTGGCGTCGCCGGAGGGCCTGCTGCCCCTGACGGCCATGGCCTCCGCCTCCGCCGCGCTGGCCATCCGCCGTGTCACCGGGGCGGATGTACGGATCAAGTGGCCCAACGATCTGGCGCTGCATGGGAAAAAGCTGGCGGGCATCCTGACGGAGGTGACCCTTGCCGGCAGCGGCGTGGATCATGTAGTCATCGGCATCGGCGTCAATCTGCGGCAGCGGCCGGAGGATTTCTCACCGGAGGTGGCGGTACTGGCCACCTCGCTGGCGGCGGAGGGCTATGACGTGGATCAGGCGGCGCTGGAGACGGCATTGGTGGACGCGCTGCGGCAATCGTTCCGCCATCTGTGCGCACCGGAGACGTATGTGGACGAATACCGGCAGCTATGCCTGAATCTGGGGCGGCAGGCCCGCATTTTACAGACGGGCGAGACGGTGACGGCCCTGGACATCGACGGGCAGTACGGCCTTGTGGTGCGGCACGAAAACGGCGCGGTGGAAACGCTGCGCTGCGGCGAGGTGTCGGTGCGGGGCCTGTACGGCTACGCGGAATAAGAGATAACCATACAAAAGAGGTGTTTTTCAAGTGAAGGAATTGTTGGATCTGTTTTTGACGTTCGCCAAGGTGGGCGTCATGACCTTCGGCGGCGGCATGGCTATGCTTCCCATCTTACAGCGCGAGGTGGTGGAGAACAAGGGCTGGGCCACCGACGAGGAGCTGACGGACTATTTCGCCATCGGCCAGTGTACGCCGGGCATCATCGCCGTCAATACCGCCACGTTCATCGGCCAGAAGCGCAAGGGTGTCTGGGGCGGCATCGTGGCCACGCTGGGCATCGTGTTCCCGTCCCTGCTCATCATCACGGCCCTGGCGGGGCTGATCACCAGCTTCTCCCATCTGGAGTGGGTACAGAACGCCTTTGCCGGTATCCGCGTCTGCGTGTGCGTGCTGATCTTCAACGCCACGCTGAAGCTGTGGCAGGGCGCGGTGAAGGACGTGTGGGGCGCGCTGATCTTCGCGGCGGTGCTGGCGGCATCGCTGCTGACGGATCTGTCTCCCGTGCTGTTCGTGCTGGCGGCGGCTGTGGCGGGCATCATCATCCGTAATGTGGGAGGTGCCAGGAAATGATCTATCTGCGTCTTTTTTACGAGTTTTTCAAGACCGGTCTGTTCGCCATCGGCGGCGGCCTGGCCACGCTGCCCTTCTTGTCGGATATGGCCGACCGCACCGGCTGGTTCACCCAGGCACAGCTGGCGGACATGCTGGCCGTCAGCGAATCTACCCCCGGCCCGGTGGGCGTCAACATGGCCACCTATGTGGGCTTTGAGACCGGCGGCATTTTGGGTGCGGTAGTCGCCACGCTGGGATTGGTGGCGCCCTCCGTCATCGTGATCCTGATCATCGCCAGCTTCCTGAAGGCCTTCCGTAACAATAAGTATGTGGACGCTGCCTTCTACGGTCTGCGCCCCGCCTCCACCGCCATGGTGGCCTCTGCCGGTATCGGCGTGGTGTTGCTGAGCCTGGTGGATACCTCTGCCTCCGGACTGGATTTCTTCCGCTGGAAGGAGCTGGCCCTGGCGGCGGTGATCCTGGTGCTGACCCGCTGGGTGCCCTTCACGAAGAAGCTGCACCCCATCGTGTTCATTGCGGCGGCCGCCGTGGTGGGCGTGGTGTTCCATTTCTGAGCCAATGCGAAAAGCGTACCTTATGCTTTTGATAAGGTGCGCTTTTTCTTTGTATGAAGTGTCAAAATGCCCATTTTTACGACGGGATTGTTAGGGTATTTGTCAGTTGTATTTTATTTCCCGGCGGGTTATGATAGAAGCAAACTATATATAAGGAGGATTATTCCCATGGAGCAGTTGAAAGAACGCATTCGCCGCGAGGGCAAGGTGCTGCCGGGTAACATCATCAAGATCGACGGATTTCTGAATCACCGGGTGGACACCAAGCTGTTGGGCGATATCGCGGATGAATTTGCCAAGTATTTCGATACCAGCAAGGCCACGGTGGTGCTGACCGCCGAAGCCAGCGGTATCGCGCTGGCCACCGTGTGTGCCGAGAGGTACGGCGTTCCCATGCTGTTTGCCAAGAAGGCCAAGAGCGACAACATCGAAAGCGGCCTGATCCAGAGTGAAATTTTCTCCTATACCTATAAGAAGAAGGTCACCCTGCTGGTGTCTCAGGAGTGGCTCAGCGAGGATGACCGCGTGCTGATCATCGACGACTTTATGGCCAACGGCTACGCCATGGGCGGCCTGGTGGACATCGTGAAGAAGGCCGGCGCCCAGCTGGTGGGCATCGGCGTGGCGGTGGAGAAGGGCTTCCAGGGCGGCGGCGACAAGTTCCGCGCCATGCCCGACGTGCCCTACAAGGCCCTGGCCGTCATCGAATCCGCCGACGAGAACGGCATTATCTTCCGGGAGGATGACTGAGATGAAGAAAGTTCTGGTTCTGGACTTCGGCGGCCAGTATAACCTGCTGGTGGCACGCCGCGTCCGCGAGTGCGGCGTGTACTGCGAGATCAAATCCTTCCGCATGTCCCTGGAGGAGATCCGCGCCTTCGCACCCGACGCCCTGATCTTTACCGGCGGCCCCGCCACCGTGTTCGAGCCCAACGCCCCCATGGTGGACAAGGCACTGTTCGAGATGGGCATCCCCGTGCTGGGCATCTGCTATGGCGAGCAGTTGATGATGCACCTGCTGGGCGGCCAGTGCCGCAAGGCAGAGACCCGCGAATACGGCAAGGTGGAACTGACCCACAAGGAATCTCCGCTGTTTGACAATGTGCCGGAGAAGGCCGTCTACTGGATGAGCCACGGCGTCGAGGTGGAGCGCCTGGCGCCCGGCTTCGAGATCATCGGCTCCACCGAGGGCTGCCTTCACGCAGCGGTGCAGTGCGCCGACAAGAAGCTCTACGGCGTGCAGTTCCATCCCGAGGTGCTGCATACCGAATACGGCACCCAGATCCTGAAGAATTTCCTGTACACCATCTGCGGCTTCGGCCCCGAGTGGACCATGGCCTCCTATATGGAGGAGGCGGTGGCCGAGTGCCGCCGTCAGATCGGCGACGGCCGCGTGCTGCTGGCCCTGTCCGGCGGCGTGGACAGCTCCGTGGCCGCTGCCCTGCTGCAGCGCGCCGTGGGCGATCAACTGACCTGCATCTTCGTGGATCACGGCCTGCTGCGCAAGGACGAAGGCGATCAGGTGGAGCAGGTGATGAAGCACCAGTTCCATGTGGACGTCCGCCGCGTCAACGCCGGGCCCCGCTTCCTGGCCAAGCTGGCCGGTGTCACCGAGCCGGAGCGCAAGCGCAAGATCATCGGCGAGGAGTTCATCCGCGTGTTCGAGGAGGAGGCCAAGAAGATCGGCGCTGTGGACTTCCTGGCCCAGGGCACCATCTATCCCGATGTGGTGGAGTCCGGCCTGGGCGGCGAGAGCGCCGTCATCAAGAGCCACCACAACGTGGGCGGCCTGCCCGACTGCGTGGACTTCAAGGAGATCGTGGAGCCTCTGCGCCGCCTGTTCAAGGATGAGGTGCGCCAGCTGGGTACCGAGTTGGGCCTGCCTGACGAGCTGGTGTGGCGCCAGCCCTTCCCCGGTCCCGGCCTGGCCATCCGCGTCATCGGCGACATCACCGAGGAGAAGCTGGCCATCCTGCGGGATGCCGACGCCATCTTCCGTGAGGAGATGAAGCTGGCGGGTCTTGACCGCACCACCAGCCAGTTCTTCGCCGTGCTGACCGACCTGCGCAGCGTGGGCGTCATGGGCGACGAGCGGACGTATGACTATACCCTGGCCCTGCGCGCCGTGCAGTCCCAGGACTTCATGACCGCTACCTGGTCCCGCCTGCCCTATGAGCTGCTGGACAAGGTGTCCAACCGCATCGTGGGCGAGGTGAAGCACATCAACCGCATCTGCTACGACATCACCTCCAAGCCCCCTGCCACCGTGGAGTGGGAATAATTTCATCTTGATCTGAATATCCCGGGAGACGCAGACAGCGTCTTCCGGGATATTTTTATATGGCTACAAATTGGTTACAGTTGCGGCGGGGGAGTTGACGGAGAACGGGAAACGTAGTATAATATATTATATATTAACCATTATATATCGAAGATTATAAAGGAGAGACGCCATTGGATCTGAAAAAAGAGAACGATTTGTTAGAAACTACATTGTCCATTGCCGAGAACGGGTATGCCGAGGCATACCGTTTTTTGCTGGATGCCTATGAGAAGGAGCCGGAAGCCTGCGGGCCCCAGACCTTCTACTTCCTGGCCTGCCTGGCGGGCGGAGCGGATATGCTGGAGGCGGCGCTGGGCTGGCTGCGGAAGGCCATCGAGGATCACGGCTGGTGGTACCGGCCGGAGGTGCTGGTGGACGACGACCTGGCGGCGCTGGAGAACGACCCCGCGTTCCATGCCCTGAAGGCTGTTTCCGACGCCCGCTATGAGGAGGCCGTCTCCAGAACGGAGGCGGTGCTCTCGTGGAAAGCGAAGACGGCGGATGATCTGCTGCTGGCCGTACACGGAAACACCCAGAACGGAGAGACCGCCCGCGGCGACTGGACGCCGGTGCTGGCGGGGGATGACCGCTGGCAGTTGGAGACCATCCAGAGCGCCGAGCCGGACGGCTTCGGAACGTATCGCTGGAGCTACGACATGACGTCCTATCTGCCGGTGGCCGATGCCATGGAGAAGCTGCAGGGTGCGGGCTATCAGAAATTCGTCTGCGGCGGCTTTTCCGCCGGATGCGACATGCTGCTGCGGGCGGTCACGTTTACCGCCGCGCGCTGCGATATGCTGCTCCTGCAGAGCCCGTGGATCCCGCTTCTGGAGGAGCAGGCGGAGGCGCTGATCCGCGTCATCGGGGAGAAAAAAATCGCCCTGCGGATTTTCTGCGGTGCCGATGACGAGGACTGCCTGCCCCTGGCGAAGCAGCTATACGCCGCGGCGCAGCGTGAGGGGCTGGACGCGGCCTTTACGATCCAGGAAAACAGCCGCCATCAGTTCCCAGCGGAGCTGTATACGGTAAAAGACCTGTGGTAAAAGGGGGGACGGCATGAGCGAAGTACGCGCAAGAGTCATCTCTCAGGAAAAGGGATTATATCGGATCAGCGACGGAACGGCGGTCAAGCAGGCGTCCGTCTCCGGAAAATACCGGTACGAGGCGCTGACTGTTTCCGACTATCCGGCGGTGGGCGACTATGTCCTGGCCCAGTGGCCGGAGGGCGACGATCCCGCCGTCATCCGTAGCCTCTTTCCAAGGAAAAGCTGCTTCATCCGGCGGGCCGCCGGCAGCGCCAAACAGGAGCAGGTGGTGGCCGCCAATATCGACACGGTGCTGATCTGCATGTCGCTGAACCAGAACTTCAACCTCCGCCGCCTGGAGCGCTACCTCTCCGTCACCTACGACAGCGGCACCGCGCCGGTGGTGGTGCTCACCAAGGCGGATCTGTGCCCGGATGTGGACGGCATGATCGCCCAGGTGCAGGGTGCCGCTCCCGGCGTGGAGATCCTGGCCATCTCGTCCCTGAGCGGCGACTATGAGGCGGTGCTGCCCTATATTGTCCCCGGTAAGACCGTGGCATTTCTGGGCTCCTCCGGCGTGGGAAAATCCACGCTGATCAACAAGCTGACGGGAAGCGACAGCATGGCCACCGGCGCCATCGGAACGGATGACAAGGGGCGGCACACCACCACCCACCGCGAGCTGCTGGCTCTGCCCAACGGCGCGTTTCTGATCGACACGCCGGGTATGCGTGAGCTGGGCATGTGGGACAGCGGCGAGGGCATCGACGCGGCCTTCCGGGATCTGGAGGAGCTGTCCCACGCCTGCAGATTCTCCAACTGCACCCACACCACGGAGCCCGGCTGCGCCATTCAGGCGGCCCTGACGGACGGCACCCTGGACGCCGCCCGGTGGAATTCCTTCCGTAAGCTGAAGGCTGAGAACAGATCTGCGGCGGACAACAGCAAATATCTGGAGGCCAAGCGGGAGAAATTCAAGGAGATCGCCAAGACCAACAAGGCTGCCAAGAAGAACAAGCGAACATAAAGATATGAAAAGCACCGTCCGGTGAATACCGGACGGTGCTTCAGTCTGTCAA
>UMHM01056051.1_pt1 | contig 33268 bp, 34 predicted proteins | sample 1965501 | NCBI WGS metagenome assembly UMHM01 (sample SAMEA4836095, study PRJEB28245) | human gut metagenome | biome: gut microbiome; material: fecal sample | place: Denmark | collected 2008
ACTCCATAAGTAATAAAATTTACTTACTCGTTACAGCCCCTTTTTTCTATTTATCACGAACAAAGCACTCTAATACTTTATAGCCTTTTCGCTCTAAGTCTGCTTGTAAATCATCTGGTTCAGTAGTATCACAACGAATGACTAGATTGGCAATTCCATCTTCAAAAGAATACACACCAATATGATTGATATTCACGTTATTCTCAACAAAAATTTCCGATAATTTACCAATCGCACCAATCTCATCTTTTACGGCAACCGTAATTCTTGAACCCACTTCATCCCATCCAAGAACATTCAAGAAACATTTAAACACATCATTCTGCGTTACAATACCTGTAACTTCTCCAGATGTATTTGTGACAGGTAAACATCCAATGTTGTTTTTCAACATCTTCTGTGTTGCATATTCCATCAATTCATTTTCATCCACAGAAATGACTTTTTTGACCATAATGGTACTTACAGTTGTCTTTGACAATAAATAATTCAATTCATATATACTTAAGCTTGTCGCATTTGAAGTTCCTGAATTTGAAATCATGCCCTCTGTAATCAAGCCAATCAATTTTCCTTTTTCAACAATAGGAACACGGTGAATTCCCTTTTCCTTCATTAAATCAATGATTTGTGAAATCGTTGAATCTGGTTCAGCACATATAACATTTTTTGTCATATAATCCTTAACTTTAAACATATTTTATTATCCTCCTAGATATGCCTTTTGAACATCAGGACTCTTCGCTAATTCTTCGCCCGTTCCCGACATAACAACTTTTCCAGTTTCTAATACATAGGCACGATGTGCTATTGATAATGCCATTTTCGCATTTTGTTCAACCAATAAAACTGTCGTGCCTGCTTTATTGATTTCTTCAATGATATTAAAGATTTCTTTAACTAATATTGGAGCAAGCCCCATACTAGGTTCATCTAAAAGCAACAATTTAGGTTTTGCCATTAAAGCACGTCCCATAGCTAACATCTGCTGCTCTCCACCTGATAAAGTTGAAGCATCTTGATTCATACGTTCTTTTAAAATAGGAAACTGTTCACAAACTTTTTCATAATCCTGCTTGATTCCATCTTTATCCTTTCTTAAAAAAGCACCCATCATCAAATTTTCATATACACTCATACCCGTAAAGATTCGACGTCCCTCTGGTACTTGGGTTAAACCCATTTCAACAATATGTTTAGGATTTGCCTTCATAATGGATTCATTTAAGAAATTCACTTCACCACTTGTCTTTTTTACAATGCCACTAATTGACTGCATCATTGTAGTTTTTCCAGCTCCATTGGCACCTATTAACGCTACGATTTCACCTTCATTCACTTCTAGGCTAATCCCTTTTAAAGCTTCAATTACACCATAATGCACATGAAGATCTTTTATTTCTAACATTGCCATACTAGATCTCCTCTCCTAAGTATGCCTTAACTACAAATTCGTTTTGTTTGATTTCTTCAGGCGTACCATTTGCTATCATTTTACCATAGTTCAAAACATAGATGCGCTCACAGATTTTCATAACCAAAGACATATCATGTTCAATGAGGATAACTGTCAATTTATATTTTTCTCGAATATGATCAATCAAATCCGTTAATTCCTTTGTTTCCTGCGGATTCATGCCAGCTGCCGGCTCATCCAAATAAAGAATTTTTGGTTGAATCGCCAAGGCACGAGCAATCTCCAACCGTCTCTGTTTACCATAAGGAAGATTGGTAGCTAATTCATTTCTTAAAGAATATAATCCAACTTCTTTTAATAATTCTTCCGCCTTTTCTTCGACCCACTTTTCTTCTTTATAATACGTAGGCAAACGTAAAATTGCAGCTAAGCTTCCATAACGAATATTCTTATGCATTGCAACCTTAACATTTTCTAAAACGGTCATCGATTTAAATAAACGGATATTCTGAAAGGTACGTGCAACACCTAAATTTGTGATTTTATAAGGCTTTAATCCACCAATTTGAATACTTTTATCTTGATCCATTAATTCAATCAATCCACTACTCGGTTCATATACACCTGTCAGCAAGTTAAACAATGTTGTTTTGCCCGCACCATTGGGCCCAATCAAACCAATAAGCTCACCCTCGTTGATTGTCATAGATACGTTAGAGACTGCACAAAGACCACCAAAATTCTTTGTCAGATTTTTAACATTTAAAATCGTTCTCATGCAGATTTCTCCTTTCGCTTATCAAACATTTTCTTAAAAGACAATTCTTTTGTTCCTAAAATTCCTGTTGGCTTAAAAATCATAATTCCAACCAGTGCCAAGCCATAAATAATCATTCGAATTTCTGAGAAGTTTGCCAAAACAACATTGATAATACCAATCGCAACAGCTGCCAAGACACTTGATGTCATAGAACCCATACCACCAAATACGACCATAACCAAAATATCGATCGACTTATTGAACGTGAATTGATCCGGTTTAATAACATAGAAATTACATGCGAATAAAGCACCAGCTAAAGAGGCTAGCAATGCTCCAATCACAAAGGCAATAACCTTATACTTTGTTGTATTGATACCCATAGCTTCACTGGCAATTTCATCTTCACGAATCGACAAACAGGCACGTCCTGGAGCTGAATGAGTAAAATTACATACTACAATAATTGAAATAACCGCGCAGATAAACAACATTGGAAAAGTCGTTAATCTAGGAATACCACTAAGTCCTGCTGCACCATTTGTGATTTCCATATTCTGTACTAAGATACGTACAATTTCAGCAAAACCTAAAGTCGCAATTGCCAAATAGTCCCCTCTTAAACGTAATGTTGGAATCGATACAATCAAAGCTACAATGGTTGAAAGTACAAAGCCAATCAAAACACCTATTACTAAACCTGTTATATTGGGCATCATTTTAACCATAATACCAGCACAATATGCGCCAATACACATAAACCCGGCATGACCTAACGAGAACTGTCCACATACACCAATGACTAAGTTTAATGAAACAGCTAAAATAATATTAATGAAGATATTATATAAAGTAATTGAATAATAAGATCCAATAATTCCAACCTTCATTAAAATGGTTAAAACCACAAAAGATACGATAGAAAGTAAAAGCCAAGCTAAATTTGCTTTATTCAATAATTCTTTACGCATGTCTTACACCTTCTCTCTTACGTTCTTACCTAATAAACCAGCTGGTTTTAAGATAAGAATTAAAATCAATATAATGTAGACAATCGCATCTTTATATAGGGAGCTTCCATAAGCTGTAACCATTGTTTCGGCAATACCAATAAACAATCCACCAATCATAGCACCCGGAATACTTCCAATACCACCAAATACAGCGGCAATAAATGCTTTTAAACCTGGAGTCATACCCATTAATGGATTGATTGAATTGTAGTAAATACCTACCAAGACACCGGCAACACCTGCTAGAGCAGATCCTAATAAAAATGTAAAGGATATTGTCTTATCTACATCGATTCCCATTAAACGAGCTGCATCTTCATCTACACTTACAGCACGCATAGCACGTCCCATTTTTGTTTTTTGAACAATGAACTGTAATACAACCATTAACACAACGGTGATCACAAAAATATAAACTTGCTGCATTGTAATTGTAACAAGGCCTAAATGAAAAGATGCATTCGTTAATAATTTAGGATATGTTCTTACTTCACTACCCATAATATATTGTGTTGCATACTCTAAAACATAACTTACACCAATGGCTGTAATTAATGCGGTAATACGTGTCGCATGACGCAATGGTTTATAAGCAATGCGCTCAATCAATACACCTACAACACCACAGAAAATCATTGAAATCAATAATGCTGGAAAAAAACCTAGGCCACAATAAGTTGTAATCAAAAATGCACAATAAGCACCTAACATATAGATATCGCCATGAGCAAAGTTGATCAGTTTAATAATTCCATAAACCATGGTATATCCTAAGGCAATCAATGCATAAATACTACCCAAGGATAGACCATTGACTAGTTGTTGTAAAAAAGCTGTCATATTAACCTCCTTATTAAAAAAGAGGGGGAATTGTTCCCCCTTTGAACAAAGACTTATTTATTTGGATCTACTGAAACGGCTTCCGTTTGAACACCATCTACTAAGTTAACAACTAACACAGACTTTTTAGGTGAATGTGTTTTGTCAAAAGTGAATGAACCAGTTAAACCATCAAATTTAGTATCGGCAATTGCCTTTTGTAGATCAGCACCTGTTTTACCCGCTTTTTCTAAAGCTTGTAAACCTAAATTAGTAGCATCGTAAGTTAATGCAGAGAACATATTTGGAGCTTCACCATATTCTTTAGTATAAGCATCTACAAATGCAGTTAAATCATCACTTGCATTAACTGTAGTATAAGCAGTTGAATAGTAGCAGTTATTTAAGTTTTCTTTACCAGCTAATTCAGCTAATTTTTCAGATTCAAATCCATCAGCACCTAAGATTGTGCAATCCATACCAGCTTCACGAGCTTGTTTAATAATCAAACCAGCTTCTGAATAGTAACCAGCAATAAATAATACATCCGCACCTTTATCTTTTACTTTAGTGATGATACCGGCAAAATCTGTATCTTTAGCATTATAGCTTTCTGTAGCTACAACTTCTCCACCCAAATCTTCAAATTTTTGTGTAAATACTTTAGTAAGACCCTTTCCATAATCACTAACTTCATTGATAATTACGGCTTTTTTCTTACCCAAGTTTTCATATCCAAATTGAGCCATTGCCTTACCTTGATATGAATCTTCAAAACAAATACGGAATGCATATTCATAAGGAGAATCCCCATTCATTGTTGCATCTACCTGAGTAGCAGATGGCGAAATAACGGGAACCTGGTTTTGGTCCGCTACTGGATATGTAGCGATAGAAGCACCTGAAGTTGCTGGCCCAACCACAAAGGCTACACCATCTTCAGTCATTAATTTTGTAGCAGCTGAAGTTGATTCACTCGCATCCCCTTTGTTGTCCATTTTGACAGCTTTTACTTTATATTTTGAATCCTTGTTTGCGTTATATTGCTTAATTGCCAATTGAGCTCCCTTATACTCAGCTTGACCATAAGAAGCTACAGCACCAGATAATTCATAGTTCAAACCAATTTTGACTGTATCTCCCTCTTTTAATTCAGTTGCGGCTGTTCCTCCACCAGAACTACATCCGACTAACATACTTAATGCGACAGCACTTGAAGCAAACGTTTTTAATAATTTACCTTTCATAATCTATACCTCCCTCGAGTTGTACAGATATAATAACGCAAGCGGAAAACGTTTTCAAGCTTTTTTTACATTTTATTACAACTAATTTTACATTTAGTTTTATATTTTACATCATTTTCAAACTCTTTCTTTACACAAAAAAATAGCCAAAGTTTTTAAACTCTAGCTATTCAATCAACTATTAATACATTCCCTGAGGCATTGCAGGTGCTGGTTCATCTTTATCGATTTTTGCAACTCCAGCCTCTGTTGTCAAGAATAAGGCTGAAATACTTGAAGCATTCATCAATGCATTACGAGTTACCTTTGTAGGATCAATGATACCTGATTCAATCATATTTACCCATTGGCCATTTTTAGCATCAAATCCGACATTTTCATCAGCTTCTTTTTGTTTCTCAACAATTTCTTCACTGTTATATCCAGCATTATCAGCAATCTGTGCAATTGGAGCTAACAATGCATCAAATACAACTTTAATACCTTTTTGTACATCCACTACATCTGATTTTACTTCATCTTTCAAAGCCACATAAGCCTTTACTAAACAAGCTCCACCACCTACGACAATACCTTCACTAACAGCAGCACGAGTTGAGTTCAATGCATCTTCAATACGAAGTTTCTTTTCTTTTAATTCGCTTTCAGTTGCAGCACCCACTTTAATGATCGCAACACCATTTGATAATTTACCTAAACGCTCTGCCATACGTTTCTTATCATAATCACTTGTAGTGTTTTCCATCTGTGCTTCAATTTCTGCAACACGAGCAGCCACTTCTTCTTTACTTCCAGCTCCACCAATCATTGTCGTATTATCTTTTGTGACAACGATCTTTTTAACAGTACCTAAATCCGACAACTGCATATCTTTTAATTCCATATTCAAATCTTTTGAATAGAATTTAGCACCTGTCATAATCGCAATATCCTGCAACATTTCTTTTTGGTTATCCCCAAATCCAGGAGCCTTAGTCGCAACAACATTAAATGTTCCACGAAGTTTATTTAATGCCAAAGTTGAAACCACTTCATTTTCTAGATCTTCTGCGATAATCAATAAAGAACGGTTTGCCTGAACCAATTGTTCAAGTAAAGGCAAGATTTCCTGAATATTTGTGATTTTTTGATCTGTTACTAAAACATAAGCATTTTCCATTGTAGCTTCCATCTTTTCACGATCACTGACCATATATGGAGAAACATATCCCTTGTCATACTGCATACCTTCGCTAATTTCAAGTTCTGTTTCAAATCCCTTTGAATCATCTGTTGAAATAACACCATCACGACCAACTTTTTCCATCGCATCCGCAATGATTTTACCAATTTCTTCCGAACCAGATGAAATTGTCGCAACATTGGCAATATCTTTACTGCTTTCTACTTTTTTAGACACGGACAAGATATATTCACTAACAGCCTTAGCTGCTTTTTCAATACCTTCACGCATCAATACGGGGTTTGCTCCACGATCAACTTGACGTAAGCCATTTTCAATCATACTTTGAGCTAAAATGGTAGCTGTTGTTGTACCATCACCAGCTGTATCATTTGTCTTATTGGCAACTTCATACACCAATTTAGCACCCATATTTTCAAACTTATCTTCCAATTCAATTTCTTTGGCAATACTTACACCATCGTTTGTGATCAATGGTGAACCATATTCCTTTTCAAGAACAACATTACGTCCCTTCGGACCTAAAGTAACACGAACTGCATTTGCTAATGTGTTGACACCTCTTAACATGGATTCACGAGCATCTTTTGAAAAACGTACTTCTTTAGCCATAATTCATTACCTCCTACTACTTGCTTACTGCAATGATATCTTCATCTTTGATGACAATGAATTCTTCATCATCAATCTTCATTGTGGTTCCTGAATATTCTTTATATAAAACCTTATCACCACAAGCATATCCAGCATCTTTAACATCTGCACCAATACTTGCGACAACTGCAAGCTTTGACTTTTCTTTTCCACTCGTCAAAATGATTCCACTTGCCGTAGTTTTTTCTTCTTTCTCTTTCTTTAATAAAACATAATCATGTAAAGGTTGTAACATAATTCATCCTCCTTTTAGCACTTAACTGTTCTAACTGCTAAATACTATTATACTCATTTTTAGCACTGATGCAACAAGTTTGCTAAAATTTAACAAAAGAAAATGGCGAGGATCACTCGCCATATACATGAATTCTATTAATTGCTCTTTCCAATGATAACTGAGCTCTTTTTAGATTCGTATTTGAATCTTTTTTCTCTAAACGCGCTTTAGCACGTTCCATTGATTTTTTTGCACGCTCAAGATCGATATCTTTTTTTCCTTCGATCGCATCAGCTAGAATCATGCCTTCATTTTTACTGAATTGTAAAAAGCCACCTGAAATCGCATAGATTTCTTCTTCATCATTTTCATTCTTTAAAACAAGCTTGCAAGGAACTAAAGATGCAAAGATTGGCATATGATTTGGTAAAATTGTCGTTTCCCCAATCACTGTCTTTACATGAATACTCTTGACTTCCTGCTTTAAATATTCGCCTTTTGGTGTTACTACTTTAAAAGCAATCATGACTATTCACCAGCCATTTTTTTAGCTTTTTCCTGTGCTTCTTCAATTGTTCCAACAAACATAAATGCTTGCTCAGGAAGATCATCGAACTCACCAGCTAATAAGCGTTCAAAACTACGAATTGTATCTTCCAAAGGTACATATTTTCCAGGAATACCAGAGAATACTTCGGCAACGTTAAATGGTTGCGACAAGAAGTTACGAACACGACGTGCACGGTTTACAATTTTCTTATCTTCTTCACTTAATTCATCCATACCTAAGATAGCAATGATATCTTGAAGATCTTTATATCTCTGTAAAATATTCTGAACTCCACGAGCAACTTTATAATGTTTTTCACCAACTACAAGTGGATCCAAGATACGAGAACTAGATTCAAGTGGATCTACGGCTGGATAAATACCCAATGCCGCAATATCACGGTCCAATACGGTTTTGGCATCCAAGTGAGAGAATGTTGTTGCTGGAGCTGGGTCAGTCAAGTCATCCGCAGGCACATAAATAGCCTGTACAGAAGTGATAGAACCATCTTTTGTTGATGTAATTCTTTCTTGTAACTGTCCCATTTCTGTAGCTAATGTAGGCTGATATCCTACGGCACTAGGAACACGTCCTAATAAGGCACTTACTTCAGATCCTGCCTGTGTAAAACGGAAGATATTATCAATAAATAATAATACATCCTGGTGTTCTACATCACGGAAATATTCTGCCATTGTTAGACCTGTTAATCCAACACGCATTCTGGCTCCTGGACTTTCATTCATCTGTCCATAAACCAATACTGTTTTATCTAATACGCCGCTGTCTTTCATCTCGTGATACATATCATTTCCTTCACGAGTTCTTTCTCCTACGCCTACTACGACTGATTTACCACCATGTTCTTTGGCAATATTGTGGATCAACTCCTGAATTAATACGGTTTTACCTACTCCGGCACCACCGAACAATCCAATCTTACCACCCTTTGCATAAGGACACAATAAATCAATTACTTTAATTCCCGTCTCTAATGGTTCACTAGTTGTACTTTGTTCATCAAATGCAGGTGCCTTTCTATGAATTGGCATTGTATCTGCATCTACATCTCCTAAACCATCAATTGGCTTACCCAATACGTTAAACATACGACCCAATACATTTTCTCCAACAGGAGCTTGAATTGGTTTTCCGGTATCAATGGCATTCATACCACGTACTAAACCATCTGTACTTCCCATCGCAATACAACGTACACGATCAGAACCAATATCTTGTTCGACTTCTACAATTAGATTTTCTTCATTTGGGCGTTCAATTTCAATTGCCGTTAATAAATCTGGTAAATTATTCTGTGAAAATTGAATATCCACAACCGGACCAATGATCTCAACGACTTTTCCAATATTTTGACTCATGTTTACCCTCCTTTATGAAAGTGCATTTGCACCACCGACAATTTCAGTGATTTCTTGCGTAATGGCACCTTGACGTACACGGTTATATGCAAGTTCAAGATCATTCTGCAATTCTTCTGCATTGTCAGTTGCACTCTCCATTGCCATTCTTCTAGAAGCTTGCTCACTTGTTTTACTCTCTAGATAACGAGAATAAAGAATTGATTTTGTCACCATTGGAATCATATTTTGAAGCATTGTTTCCTTATCTGGTTCAAAAATCATATCTGCATGTAAGCCCGATTTCTTTTCTTCCTGAGGCTTAGAAACAGGTAATACTGTTTCTAAAGTAGGAACGAATGTCAATGTGTTCTTATAGTGCGTATATAAAATTTGAATTTTTGAAATTTCTTTCTTTTCAAACAAGTCTAATGCATCCTGCATACATTTCGATAAAGCATTATATACATCATCCTCGTCAAGATCACTTAAAACATTTTTAACATTGTAGTTTCTTTTTGAAATCCATGCACCACCACGAATTCCAATCATTACTACATGATCCTTTTCAGAAAACTCATCTTGTATCATACGATACACGTTTGCGTTATAGCCACCACAAAGTCCCATATCACTTGTGATCACAAAGATAAAGCTTGGCTTTCCTTGATTCTCATTCAAATACATTGAATCATTTCCAGCACTACGAAGTACCATTGTAAAAAGTTCTTGTAAACCTTGCGCATAGCTACGGTTTTCTTCCATAATTTGTCTTTGTCTAGTTAATTTGCTTGAAGCAATCAGCTGCATTGCTTTTGTGATTTTCTTTGTTGAACTAACGGAACTGATTCGAGCCTGAATAGCTTGTCTACTTTGTGCCATGTTGCGCACCCTTTTCTAGTGCATATTGCTTAGCATAAGCATCCAAAGCCTTCTTAATATCCGCTTCTAATTCATCGTCAATTGCCTTTTTCATACCAATTTGATCCAATACATACGGATATTCACGATGTACATACTCTAACATGCCTTGTTCAAATTCACCAACTTGATCTACTTCAACTGATTTCAAATATCTATTCTTAGCAGCATATAAAGATAGAACCTGTTCTGGAACTGTTAATGGTGAATATTGTTTTTGAATCAATAATTGAGTTAAACGAGCACCATGATCCAGTACATCTTTTGTACTTGCATCTAAATCAGATCCAAATTTCGCAAAAGATTCCATTTCACGATATTGAGCTAATTCAAGTTTTAAAGAACCAGAAACTTGCTTCATAGCTTTTGTCTGTGCAGCACTACCTACACGACTTACACTTAAACCGCTATCTACACTTGGACGAATACCTTCATTAAACATATCTGTCTTCAAGAAAATCTGTCCATCTGTAATTGAAATTACATTTGTAGGAATATAAGCAGAAATATCTCCTGCTTGTGTTTCAATAATTGGTAAAGCGGTTAAAGATCCACCACCATAATTCTCATTTAAACGAGCAGCACGCTCTAATAAACGTGAATGTAAGTAGAATACGTCTCCAGGATATGCTTCACGTCCAGGAGGACGACGAAGAAGTAAAGACAGTGTACGATAAGCTACGGCATGTTTCGATAAATCATCATAAACAATTAATACATCTTCCCCGTTTTCCAGCCATTCTTCACCCATTGCACAACCTGCATAAGGTGCAATATATTGTAATGGCGCTGCTTCAGATGCAGTAGCCGCTACGATCGTAGTATATTCCATAGCTCCGTGTTGTTTTAATTTTTCAACAATTTGTGCTACAGTACTTGCCTTTTGCCCAATCGCAACATAAATACATTTTACATTTTGACCTTTTTGATTCAAAATCGTATCGATTGCGATGGCAGTTTTACCTGTCTGACGGTCACCAATGATCAACTCACGTTGACCACGACCAATTGGAATCATAGAGTCAATAATTTTTAAACCAGTTTGTAATGGAACAGATACACTCTTTCTTGTCATTACACCTGGGGCAACACGTTCTACTGGACGTGTTTTATCTGTTTTGATTTCACCTAAACCATCAATCGGTTGTCCTAATGCATTGACAACACGACCCATCAAATTATCACCAACTGGAACTTCAATGATGTGTCCTGTACGTTTTACAACGTCACCTTCTTTGATATCTGAATTGTCACCTAATAATACGACACCAACTTGTTCGTCTTCTAAGTTCATGACCATACCATATACATCATGAGGGAATAACAACAATTCACTCATCATGGCATTCTTTAATCCATATACCGTTGCGATACCATCACCAACTGTTAGAATAGTACCACTTTCATTCATTTCAAGATCCTGGTCGATACTTTGAATCTGAGCTTTGATTAATTTTGAAATCTCTGCTGGATTTAAACTCATCATATCACCTGCTTATCTATTTATTGCTTCCTTCATTGCGTCAATCTTTGCAACGACCGTATTATCCATCACTAAATCATTTGCTTGTACTTTTATACCCGCAATCAGGGATGGATCCACCTGAACCTCAAGTTCAAGTGTTTTATCTAATTTTTTCTCTAACATTTCTTTTAATCTTGATAATTGATCTTCATCAAGCTTTGAAGCACTCGTTACTTTTACAATTTCAATTTTATGTTTCTTTCGATAACATTCTTCATAAGCATCACTGATTTTATCAAGATGAGAAAGTTCATTATGCTCATTTAACACAAGCAAAAAACGAAATACAGTTGTGTCTATTTTCGATTCAAAAGCTGTCTGGATGATTTCCTTTTTCTTAACACGAGATATACTTGGATGTGCTAGAATTTGACTTAATTCTGGCAGCAAAGTAATCACCTGGGCTACCTGCTTTAACTCCTCCATCCATTCCATTTCCTGTTTTGAATCTTTGGCTAATTCAAATAAAGCCTGGGCATAAGGCGCATAATCTATCATTGTTTATCGCCTGCCTGTTCAATAAAATCTTCCACAAACTGTTTCTGCGTTTCTTCGTCCATTTCTTTTTTAATTAACTGACTTGCGGCACTTAAGGCAACATCGCTAATTGCTTTTTTCATTTCTTTTTGAGCGTCACGCTTTTGACGTTCAATATCTTCATTCGCGTTTTTCTTAATGCGCAAAGCCTCGTCATTTGCTTCTTTTATAATTTGCTGTTTTTCTTGATCCGCATGTGCTCTAGCTGAAACAAGAATGGTATGAGCTTCTTGCGATACATTACGCAATTTTTCATCATACTTTTCTTTAACATCTTCAGCCTGCTTCTTAATAGCTACTGAAGAATCGATATTTTCTTGAATTAAATCTTGTCGTTTTTGAATTAAAGTTAGTAATTTATCCCAAAAAAACTTTTTGGCAAACATTACAATCAAAAAAGTAGAAATACAAACTAAAACAACATCGGTCAATGAAATTCGCAAATAATTGTCAATATTAAAGTCAATCATTACCGATTCTCCCAATCATTAACCCTTGATGAAAATCAATAAAATCGCAATAATCAAAGCATAGATACCTGTTGTTTCGGCTAAGGCAATACCTAATACCATGATTGACTGAATTTTACTTGCTGCATCTGGGTTACGACCAACACTTTCAGCACCTTTACTAGCTGCAATACCCTGACCAATACCAGGACCTAAACCAGCGATCATCGCAATACCTGCACCTAAGCAAGCCATACCACGTACGAAAAATTCATTAAACATTTTATTTTCCTCCTATTTACTAATCTTCTTGAATTGCCACTTGCTGTCCTAAGAAGAACGAGCTTAGGGTAAAGAAGATATATGTCTGAATTACACCTGAGAATATATCGAAATACATGTGTAAAAATGGTGTTACTGCCAAACCTAATAATCCAAATGGCATCAACATTTTAATTAATGTATACACCAACATAGAAATGATATATCCCGCCAAAATATTACCAAATAAACGCATTGTTAATGAGATAGGCAATGCCAACTCTCCAATAACATTCAATGGTGTCAACAGAAACATCGGTTCTGTCAATTCTTTCATACGGGCTAGCAATCCACCTTTTTTAATACCATTTCCTTGGATCATCAACCACATTGTGACAGCCAATGTCGCATTAAAACTTACATTGCTCGTTGGATTTTGAAGGCCAATCAAACCAATTAAGTTACTTACAATCATCATCACAATCAAAGTGCCAAACATAGGAACATATTTCTTCGTTGTTTCCCTTAAGTTATCTTTAATTACATAAAGCACTAAGTTATATATCTCTTCGCAAATATACACAATCCCCTTACTAGCTTTAGATGGATCTTGCTGTTCTATTTTCTTCCCTGCAAAATAAAAGAAGAATGCAAAGAACACGCAGATTCCAAGCCATACAAGAATGGATTGCTGAATCTGTAAAGAGAACTTACCGATGTGAATGATAATTGCACTTACATCATTCATGGAAATCCTCCTTTTCTTTTAGTGCATATAAAAGAATAGCTCCTTTATTGCACATAAACCCAACCAGAACCGCCAAAATTGGCAATTCTATTAATTGACAAACAACTAGAACAAGACCATACATTAAATATCTTTTCATATATTCTTGTGTACCTATCTTTTTTCCGGTTGCTTCATCTGTTGGGATATTTAGAGCCATTTGAACAATTTTATGATACCCAACTAAACCTGTCAGACATCCAATCCAAACCGCTATAAATACACGAATCATTTGAGAATGAAAAATCATTGCACAAGCTACAGAACAAAATAAGCTAAAAGCTAATGTATACTTTTTTATTTCTTTATTCATTTGCTGCATTGTTTTACCCCGATTTTTTTATTAATAAAATTACACTACCAATTATGCTATATAATAAACCAACAATCACAAAGAGTGGAGTCGTATGTAACCAACCATCAATATTGTAACCAATCAATCCGAATATCAGCATACTTGTGCATAACATTCCCGAAAAAGCATAAGGTTTCATCAATTACTTCGTACCAAAAATACGATCACCCGCATCTCCTAAACCAGGAACAATATATCCATGTTCATTTAAATGATCATCTAATGAAGCTAAATAAATATCTACATCCGGATGTGTATCTTCAACTGTTTTTACGCCCTCTGGTGCACCAACCAAACAAACTAACTTAATGTTTGTAGCTCCTTGCTTTTTAACCATGTCAATGGCTGCAACACTAGAACCACCAGTTGCCAACATTGGATCCACAACGATTGTAATAGCTTCATCTAAATTCTTTGGATATTTTTCAAAATAAGTATGAGGCTCCAAAGTCTCCTCATCACGATACATACCGACATGGGCAATTTTTGCAGTTGGAATCAAGTCTTGAATTCCATTTACCATACCAAGTCCAGCACGTAGAATTGGAACAATAACTACTTTTTTTGCCAATTCATAACCAGTATATGGACAAATTGGAGTTTCAATTTCAACTGGTTTTAAGGGTAAATCACGCGTGATTTCATAAACCATTAGACCTCCAATTTCATCCAAGTTTTGACGAAAATCTTTCGTCCCTGTATCCTTCTTTCGCATAACGGTTAATTTATGCTTAATTAAAGGATGATCAATAACTGTTAACATTAAAATTACCTACCTTTATAGACCTAATTATAACATTCTTATCCTCAATAGAAAACACTGAAAGAAAGGGTTTTCACCAAATCTTCCAGTGTTTATATTATATGGATATTCAAATTTTTATCATTAAACAATTTTATTCAATTGTCAAAATTTCAAACTGCTTTGCCGCTCTTACATCAATTCCTTGCGGATGTAAGTCCTTTCGTAACAATATATTCGAAAAAGTATCCAAAGCTAAATCTTGCGTATTCGCTTCTTCACTCAAATGTGCTAAAACAATATTTTTTGTCTTTACATTGATCAAAGAAGTTAAATTTAAGCTTGAATCCTCATTATTCAAATGTCCATTATCACTCAAGATACGCTGTTTTAAAAACATGGGACGCTTTGTATGCATCAAACGGTCCACATCATGATTACTTTCAAAAATATAGTGATCCGCATTGGCAATATAAGGCTTGATTTGGTTTGGCACATAACCTGTATCTGTTACATACACTAGCTTTTCACTATCTGATTCAACCACAAAACCAATCGTATGAGGTGAATCATGAGATAAACCTAAAAACTGTATGCTCAAATCATTAATAATTAATTTTTGATTAGGAAACACATCATGTTTATCTAATGCATCCTTTAAATCGCAATAAGAATATACGTCCAAATGTTTAAAATGTTTCAATTGTGAAACATGATCCGAATGCGCATGACTAATCAAAACACCGTCTGTATCATCAACACAAGCTCCAACTTTTTTAAAGCTTTCCATTAAATATTTCTTAGTTGAACCACAATCAATTAATAATTGTGTATCCTGATGACGAATTAAACAGCTGTTCCCTTTTGAACCACTACACAATAAATCAATGCGCATAAATATCATCTCCTGAAGCCTGTAAATTGGTAAAACGTGATATATTCTTTTCAAAAGCTAACTGAATCTTTCCAATACCACCATTACGATGCTTTGCCAAAGACAAATCAACCACTTCCGTTTCTTCCTGAGACTCCTTATCCTTATCATAATAATTACTACGATATAAGAACATAACAATATCGGCATCCTGTTCAATAGATCCAGACTCACGTAAATCTGATAATTGAGGTTCATGATCCGTTCTTTCTTCAACCTTACGTGAAAGCTGAGATAGCGCGATAACCGGACATTCCATTTCTTTAGCTAGAATCTTTAAGTTACGCGAAATATCACTGACCTCTTGTTGACGAGAATCTGCACGTGTTCCTGTAATCAACTGCAAGTAGTCAATCACAACTAATGAAATTGAACCATTTTCACTCTTTAATTTACGGCACTTTGAGAAAATCTGCGATACCTTAATACTACTCGTATCATCAATAAAGATCTTTCTTTCACTCAAATGTGAGCCCGCCTCATATAAACGAGACATCTCTTCATTTGTCAACTTACCACTACGAAGCTTATCCGAATATACCTGTGATTCTGAACTCATCAAACGCTTCATCATAGAATCACTTGGCATTTCTAGTGAGAATATCGCAACCGCCCCTTCATTGCGTTTTGCCACTTGAGCTGCAAAATTTAATGCCAAGGCACTCTTTCCCATGGCTGGACGAGCCGCAAGAATAATTAGATCTCCACGTTGAAATCCATTTGTCATGCGATCCAATAAGACATAACCCGTTTCAATTCCAGTTACACCTTTCATCGTACGAAGCTCTTTTAATTCATTAATAACACGAGTAACAATTTCTTCACTCGATTCAAATTCGCTTCCCCTACGATGCCTAGTTACATCCATAACTAAACGTTCGGCATCATCTAGTACAGTATCTATATCTTCACCAGATGAATACCCTTCTTCACTAATTTTATCCGCAACATAAATCAGTCTTCTCAACTGCGCTTTGTTCTTGATTGTTTCAATATACGATCTTGATGTCGCACTTGAAATAGCTGAATCTGCTAAACGAATAATATAATCAGCGCCTTGACTCGACTCTAACTGATCAGTTTCCTGTAAACGATTGACCACCGTATTCATATCAATAGGCTGACCATTTTCATGAATTGTACAAATGGCCTGATAAATCTGCTGATGAGAAGGTAAATAAAATTCTTCTGCATGTAAATCGAGTTCCTGACAATCTTGAATGACTTTAGGATAAACCATTAATGAGCCAAGCACAGATTGTTCTAAAGAAACTGCGTTAGGCATTTCACGAGACATATTATGCCTTTTCACTTACATGAACAACAATTTCACCAATGACTTGTCCACGATATAAATCAACAGGAACACGTGTCACGCCTAAAGATGCGATTGACTGTTCTAATTGAAGTTTTCTTTTATCTACACGAATTCCTTTTTTAGCTAAAGCCTCAACAATTTGTTTACTTGAAACAGAACCAAAAGTAGCACCATTTTTACCTGTACTCAATCTAAACTCTAATGTAATACCCTTTAAAGTTTCACTTAAAGCTTCCGCTTCCTTCTTTAATTCAGCTTCATGTTCTGCTCTTTCTTCCATTTGTTTATCTAGAACCTTAGCAGAGCCCTTTGTATATGCAATAGCCGACTTATTTTTAAACAAAAAATTTCGTGCATAACCATCACTCACCTCAACTACGTCGTCTTTTTTTCCTAATTTACGAATATCTTTAAGCAATATTACTTTCATTTTTCTGTTCCTCCTCAATACACTTTAAGATCATATCCTTCATCTGCTGCACGGATACGTCCTCTCTTTCAACGGCAGCCGCACTAAAATGGCCACCACCATTTAATTTTTCCATAATCTTTTGAACGTTGTAAGATCCATCACTACGCGCACTAACTGCCACCGCATTAGGATTCGTTCTAACCTTCGCTATTGTAAAGCTAGCCATACAACCCTTGATCAATAATAAAGCCTGTGACACTTGTGCCATCATCGTTTTCTCTAAAACTTCATCCTCAATTGCCGCAATCATAAAATGATCATAGTAAGGTCTTGCCTGCTGAATCAGCGCATTCTTCATAGAAAAATACAAATAGTCTTCACATAATGCTTTTTCAGCTCGCTTCGTATTGGCACCCCAGTTCTGTAAAGCAGCCGCTGCTTCAAAGGTACGAGCATCTGTATGCATTTTGAATCGATTCGTATCTACTAAAATACCCAAATACATAACTGTCGCTTCCAATTCATAAATCGGTATATGATTTGGAATATTTTGAAGCAACTCAACAATCAATTCACAAGCTGAGCTTGCCGTACTTTCTACATAAGTTAATAAAGTATGCTTAACAAATGTGTCACTACGTCTATGATGGTCAATTACTAAAATACGATTGCATTGATTGACAAATTCTTTTGCACTTGAAATTGCTGGAATACCGTGATCAGCCATAATCAATAAATCTTTATTAAAGTCCATGGATGCCATTGCCTCATCTGGAGTAATCAAAGTATGACGTTCATTCACCACATCACTAAAAGTATTCATCACTTCCTGCAGTTGTTCATCTCTAGGTACATCTTTTAATACAATATAAACTTCTTTACCTAGTGCATGCACCCAGTTTGATAAAGCAAAACAAGCCCCCATACAGTCAAAATCACTCATTACATGTCCAGCAATATAAACACAATTCGATTCCGTAATAGCTTCTTGAATGGATTGTGCCATAATACGGACACGAACTTTAGAACGTGTGGAAATTGTTTCGGAGTTTCCACCCACAAATTGAACAGTCCCTCCACTTGCACGTATAGCTGCTTGATCACCACCACGGCTTTGTGCTAATTCAATCAATTCATTGACCATATCATCTAATACAGTAAAATCATTCGATCCATACGCAAATGCCATACTCAATGTAATAGAAACATCTAATTTATTTGCTTCGTCCTTAATCAATTGTAGAATTGTAAAATTTTGTTTGCGCACTTCTGTCAGTATTTCTTTATTTAAAATAACTAAGAAACGATCCGAGCGCAAACGCCTTACAAACATCTTATTATCCTTCGCCCAAGTAACTAAAGAACCTCTTAAATGCGTATTAATTTGAGCCATGATTTCTTCATTTTCATAAGATTGGTATTCCATATAGTTATCAAGCTGCAATAAGCCGACTACAATTTCATTGTCTAAATACTGCTGACGCATATTATAGTAATCCGTAATATCTTTGACATACAAAATTTGTGCATCTCTTTTACGTGTAATTTCATAGACACGTCCCTTTGATTTACCAATCACCATATCGACATCATCTTCAAATAAAGTACGGATATTGCTGATCCAGCTTGTTAATTTATTATTCGTTAATTCAATACCTTTTTCTTTAAAAAAAGGTGAAGCCCATGTCACAATATATTCCTCATTATAAGTAAGAATACCAACATCTCCAAAGTTTAATGCATCTTTTGCATCTTTCCCCAAAACTCTTGAAATATCAACTTCTGTTTTCATCCCATGTTTTTTCAAAGCTGTCCAGAATCCAAAAAAAGCACAAGTAAATATAAAAACTAAAACTAAGGCAGCTGCCATAATAACATATGCTTTTTTAAAAAATAACAAAATCGATAATATGACACCTAGAGCCAGGCCTGTAGCGCATAAGGTACGCCACTTTTCAAACTGTTTCATATAGAAAACCTCTATTCTCTTCTTAACTGTAAAAGACAGTCTAATTCTCCCATAAATATCCACAACAAATTAAGTCCAGGAATAAAAGCACCAAAAATAGAAAGAAACGACCATTTCTTTTTTTGGTATTTTACACATAAACTCATAAAATAAACAACACCAAAGTATAATAACAAGCTACAATCTACAAAGAAAACAACCTGTGCAAAATCTACTATCCCCGTTGGACATTCTATCACATTTTGAATTAAAAAGAACGCAATCCATACTACAACAGAGAAGACACCAACCCATCTTGGACTTTGAATCTTCGATAATGGTTGTAACGGTACAATATCCATATGCATTCGCATACAAATCATTAATGCAACCAAATGTATGCATAAAGCTTGTAAAAGACCTAACATACCTATCATAAGATATGTAAATACCTTTAAACTAATAAACGGAATATATTGCGAAATCAAACGAAAATCTTCATAGAAATCAATTCCAAACAATGTACTCCACAATAAAATAATGCAGAGGTTTGCCAAAACAGAAAGAACAAAACAAAATATAAAATTAGTCATGTTCTTAAAATGTTTAAAAACACCTCCCCCATATAAAAAACCTATCAATAAAGAAGTCCAACTATAAAACCATGTGGTAAATCCACCAAAAAACATTGTCATTAAACCCATACAGATGGTTACCAAAGCTCCCATTTTGACTCCGCTCATCGCTGTATAAATAAGTACAGGAAAAGCAAAAATCCAGGAAGCACTGGATTCTATCATTAACGCACTTTGTTGATTTAAGAATAATAAAGCTCCATAAATAGCGCAAACCATAGCACCTTTTGTAATCTGTTTCGTTTTTATCATATGACTATTATATAAAAATAAAAAAAAGACTTCAATATATGAAGTCTAATTAGTCAACCACGTAAGGTAACAAAGCCATTTGACGAGCACGTTTAATAGCTGTTGCTAACATTCTTTGGTATTTTGCACGAGTTCCAGTCACACGTCTAGGAATGATTTTTCCGTTAGCGTTGATGAAACGTTTTAATAATTCTACGTCTTTGTAGTCGATTTCCTTAATTTTGTTCTTAGTGAAGTAACAAACTTTTTTACGACCCATACGTTGTTTTTTAAATGCCATAAGTAAGTCCTTCCTTTCTAGAATGGTAAATCATCACTAGCAATATCTAGTGAATCATCTGCATTGAATGTTGAATCAAATGCGTTATTTGTATTCTGTACAGGATTTGAATATGGATTTTGATTATATCCATTCTGCACAGGAGCAGCATATGTATTTTGAGCAAAACCTTGATTCATTCCATAATCTTGGCTTGGAGCTGAATAATTTGATTGTGCATTTTTTGGTTCTAAAAATTGAACACTTTCTGCAACAACCTCTGTTACATATACCCTTTGTCCTTGCTGGTTATCATAAGAACGAGTTTGAATTCGTCCCTCTAAACCAATCAATGAACCTTTGTGTAAATACTGTGTCATTAAATCAGCCGTTTTATTCCAAGCTACACAGTTAATAAAATCAGCATCTGGCTGTCCTTGTGTTGAAACACGACGACCAACTGCCATTGTGAATGAGCAAACACTTGTTCCGCTTTGCGTCTTACGTAATTCTGGATCACGTGTTAAACGCCCAACTAATACCACTCGATTAATCATATTTTAATTTAACCTCGATTATTTTTCGCTTTCAGTTTTAACAACCATAATACGAATTACATTGTTGCTAATACGAGACAAACGTTGGAATTCGAAAACTCCTTCATTATTAGCAGTTACATTGATAACTACATAGTGTCCCTTTTTCATGTGATCAATTTCGTAAGCGAATTCTTTCACTCCCCAGTCATCTACTTTGTCAATTGAACCACCGTTATCAGTGATTGTTGCATGTAAACGATCTGAAACTGTTTTGAACGCTGCATCATCTAAAGATGCATTCACAATGTACATAATTTCATATTTTTTCATGTGTACACCTCCCTTTGGTCTTTTTTGGCTTCTTGTGAAGCAGAGAACAGGCATAAACCTGCTTTGTTATTATAACAAAAAAAGACTTTGTTTGTAAACCACAAAGTCTAATATTTTTTTAATTGATATTGAGCATTGTAATAAAGCTCATTATATTTTGTTCCTTCAAGCACTTCTAGTACATCATTTAAACCTGAAATCAACTTATAATCATGAATATTCGATAATGGAATCCATTTGGATTCTTCATTTTCGATTCCATTAAACACCTTCGTTTTGTATAAGAAAATAATATGTCTACAACCATCACTCGATGTAAATTGTTTTGTTCCACACAAACATAATTGTTCTACATTTAAACCTGTTGTTTCTTTCACATCACGAATCGCTGATTGTACAAACGATTCTCCAAGTTCAATATTTCCACCAGGGAATGTATATCCATTTGGATTCTGACTATTTCGAACTAACACATTACCTTTTTCATCTTGAATCATGACCATATTTGTAAGTTCACAAAATTCAGCTTTTTTATCTGCATTCAACCTTCTTCTTTCAAGTGCTAGCTTGCCATCTGCTACAATATTACGAATTTCTTTAGAAATACGACGTTCTGGGAAAGCCTTTGAAATATGTTTTTTAGCTTCTAAAGAGAAGTTATCCAAACTACTTTGAAATTCTTCAATACGCTCTGATAAATCTGGACGTGACAACATCCATTCTTGGAAAGCTTCTTGAGCTTCTTGAACACGCAATTGACTTTCGGCTTCGAAATCCTTTTTGAAAGCCTCCATTTGAACTTGTACCTTGTGGAATACCTTCTTACGACGAAGCAAGGCAAGTGTTGTAAATACGCAGTCAATGCCAAAGCCAATCGTAAAGGCAGATAAAAAACTCATCAAAGCTGTAAAAGGAATATCTAAGACAATATCTTGAATAATAGGATGGACAACATAAACAACCACAATGGACATAATGCCAAATAAAGTGGAGTTCAACAAACATACACGCCCATTGATATTCATAAATCTTTCAGAATAATCCCACCATCTTGTTTTGAATAGAATTTCCATCACCCAACTTGTAATATACTCCAAAGCACTTGTAATAATGACACCTAGAATAAATACAAGTATCGGATAGTCTTTCACAAATAACAAAGGATAAAGAACAAGTAAAGCACCTACTCCGTAGATTGGACAATATGGGCCATAAAAGAAGCCTCGGTTAATAAACTTCCTTGCAGGAATCCCACAATATAAGTCTTCACAAACCCAACCTAAAAAGGCATACAAAATAAAGTAAGCATAAGCATATACAAATTCCATCATACGCTAGCCTTCATTTCTTCACTTAACTTGGCATTCGCCAACATCAAACGAATACGATTTTCCTGATTGACCTTTGATGCACTTGGATCATAATCAATCGCAACAATATTAGCTTCAGGATATTCATCCTTAATTTTACGAACCATACCTTTGGCAACAATATGATTTGGCAGGCAACCAAATGGTTGTGCACTGATCACATTGGTAACACCTGATTTAATAAGTGAAACAACTTCACCTGTTAAAAGCCAACCTTCACCCATTTTTACACCTGGGTCAATAAAGGCTTTTCCATTTTCAATCACTTCACTAAAATCATCCGGCACATTAAATGTACCATCCTTTTTTACCATATCTCTAAACGTTTTCTGCATACGCATAATAACATCCTTTACTATATTGTATATATAGTGATTTTTCGCATGCATATGATAGTATTCATAGTCAATAATTGAATTTTCAACGCAATATAGTGCAAAATCCATAACACCTGAAAGCACAGGTTCAAAGCCCTCTTCAATTAAATAATCTTCTAAATGCTGATTTCCTAACGGAGAGTACTTCATATAGATTTCTCCAACGATTCCAATACGAATCTTTGTCTGAGTACGATCTTGTGGAATAGCCTTAAACATTTCAATCATCTTTTTATAAATGCGCTTTGATTGTTTATAAGAACCATGCTCAAATGTTGGAATCAATTCATCAATAAATTGATTTACCGCCTTGTCTGTAGCTCCTTTTTCAAGTTCATAAGGCTTTACCTGATTACTTAACCACATCAAGGCATCTCCATATAAAGCTCCATAAAGGATACGAAGAATCAAAGGCATTGTAAATTCAACGCTGCTGCCTTTTTCTAGGCCATTCGCATTGGCAGATAAACAAGGAATATGTTGCCATCCTTCCATAGCCAAAGCTTTTCGTAATAATGAAAGATAATTACTTGCACGACATCCTCCAGCGGTTTGTGTAATAGCACAAGCTACATGATTCATATCATATTTACCACTCTTTAGAGCATCAATCATCTGGCCAATAACCAATAATGCTGGATAACAAGTATCATTATGCACGTGTGCCAATCCTTCTTCACGAACCTGCTCTCCTTCATTGGTTAAAACTTCTAATTTATATCCACTTTTCGCAAAGACTGGTGTCAACAAGCGAAAATGAATGGGAAGCATAGAAGGAACTAAAATTGTGTAATCCTTCTTCATATCAGAATTAAATAATGTGTATTCTAAGCTCAATTTTATGCTCCTTTCTGTTGGGCAATCGCCTCTTTTAAGGAACGCAAACGAATTTTTGCCGCACCCAAATTGTCAATTTCATCAATTTTAATTTGCGTATAAAATTTATTTCCATCCTTTAATATATCTCGAACTTCATCACTCGTAATCGCATCAATACCACAGCCAAAGCTTACAAGCTGGATCAAGTTCATATCTTTATTTTCAATCACATAGTGTGCTGCCTGATACAATCTTGCATGATATGTCCATTGATTTAACACATTCACTTTATGTTTTGCTTGTCTAGGGACACTTTCCTCACTGACAACCACAAAGCCTAACTGTGTCAATAATTGATTCATTTGATGGTTAATTAACGGATCTAAATGATATGGACGACCACAAAGCACAATAATTGGATGATGATTTTCACGTGCATACGCTACAGCTTTTCGATGTTCCTTTACCAATTGTTCATGGAAAGCTTCATACTCATTAGTGGCTGCATTTTTCGCGATAATAATATCCTTTTCATTAAAATGAATACCCACCTTTTCAAAATGCATACGAATTGCCTTTGCAAAAGTCGCATTGTCATCAAAACTAATAAATGGATATACAATCTTTGTCTTATCAAAATCCATATTAGCTGCGATTACTTCTGGATAGTAGGCAACCAATGGACAATTATAATGATTATCCGATTGATGTTCGTCCACATTATATGTCATGCATGGATAGAAAATCACATCCATACCTTTATCAATCAATTGTTGAATATGTCCATGCACCACTTTTGCAGGGAAACATGCCGTATCACTTGGAATGCTTTGTTGTCCTGAATGATACATTTCCTTTGTACTTGGTGTTGACCATACAATTTCATAGCCCAAGCTATCAAAGAAACGTGTCCAAAATGGCAATAAATCATAGTTATTCAGTACTAAAGGCATGCCAATCTTTTTATCATGTCTAAACTTTTTCTTTTGCGCATACAACATTTCTGTCTTGATTTTATATAAATCTGGTAGTTCTTCTTTCTTTGCATCTAAATTATGAACCATCTTATCACACTTATTTCCTGCAACTAAGCGCGTTCCATCATTGAACGTATTAATTGTCAATGAACAATGGTTGTTGCAGCCTTGGCAAGCAACGGATTGTGATTTATGCGTAAATTTAACAAGTTGTTCATAATTCAAAATATTGCTTCTTGTTCGATGTAATTTTTTGGCATACAAAGCCGCACCATAAGCACCCATTAAAGGTGCAATGCTTGGTCGAATCACTTCAAGACCTAGTTCTTGTTCAAAACAACGAAGCACAGAATCATTTTGGAAAGTTCCACCCTGCACAACAATATGCTTTCCAATATCCTCTTTATTTTTTGCACGAATTACTTTATACAATGCATTCTTTACAACAGATTTACAAAGTCCTGCTGAAATATCTTCAATACTAGCACCATTCTTTTGAGCTTGTTTAACCCCTGAATTCATAAATACTGTACAGCGAGTTCCTAAATCAACTGGATGTTTTGATTTTAAACCTAATTTAGCAAATTCCACTGCATCATATCCAAGCGATTTTGCGAATGTTTCAATAAATGACCCACATCCACTTGAACAAGCTTCATTCAACACAATATCATCAATGTGTCCTTCACGTATTTTAAAACATTTTATATCTTGTCCACCAATATCTAGAATGTAATCTACTTCTGGATTGAAAGATCGAGCAGCCGTATAGTGTGCCATCGTTTCAACAATCCCACCATCCAAATGGAAGGCATGACGCATCAATTCTTCTCCATACCCAGTCGCATAGGCTCCATAGATTTTAATATTTGGGTTTGTTTCATAAATCTTTTTTAAGTCTTCCAATACTACATCGAGTGGATTTCCTTTATTTGATGTATACGAATCATATAAAATCGCATCATTTTCATCGAGTAAAACCAATTTTGTGGTAGTAGAACCAGAATCAATTCCTAAATACGCTTTGCCTGCATAATCCTTTAACTTGGCATACTTTGCATCATGTGATTTATGACGCTCAATAAATTTTTGATAATCTTCTTCACTTTCAAACAAAGGCTTTGATTCTGCCAATTTAGCCGGTGCATGCACCAAGTCCTCTAGTATTTTATACAACTCATTATATGTATATTCTTTATCTGCACAAAGCGCTGTTCCTAAAGCCACAAAGTTAATGGCTGTTTCAGGACAATTCACTTGAGCGTCGCTTAATTTTAAAGTTTCAACGAAGCGATTTCTTAATCCACTCATAAAATAAAGTGGTCCACCTAAAAATAGAATATTCCCTTCTATTTTTCTTCCTTGTGCTAGTGAAGTAATGGTTTGGTCCACAACTGCTTGAAAAATACTTGCACATAAATCACATTTATCCACACCTTGATTGATCAATGGCTGAATATCTGTTTTCGCAAATACACCACAACGTGATGCGATTGGATATAAGCGATGATAGTTTAAGCTAGCTTCGTTCATTTCTTCCAATGACATATTTAATAAGGTTGCCATTTGGTCAATAAAAGCACCTGTTCCTCCAGCACAAGTAGAGTTCATTCTTTGTTCTACACTTCCTTGAAAGAAAAGAATTTTCGCATCCTCTCCACCAAGTTCAATAGCACAATCTGTTTCTGGATATAGTTTACTAACACCTGTTGCACTTGCGAACACTTCTTGAACAAAAGGTAATTCCCCTTGCTCACAAAGTCCTAAGGCACCAGATCCACTGATTGCGAATTTAAATGGTTCCTTTGTATATTTTTTTAATTCTATTAATTTATCTAAAGCCTTTTGGCGCACTTGTGCCTTGTGCCTTTCATAACTTTTATAACAGATTTGGTTATTTTCATCTATAACAACCGCTTTGATTGTTGTACTTCCAATGTCGAATCCTATACGATAACCCATAATCTCCTCCATTTTCTTTTTTTTATCAGTATTATTATACTCATTTTTCATTTATTTTCATGTATTCAAATGAAAATTACGACAACTCACAAAATATGTTCACTTTGTTGTAGATTATTCGCGACAAAACATATATCATTAAATTAACAAATAGTTAACAAGTTCAATACACGGGATTGTTATAATTATTTTTGGAAAGTTGGTAAATCAAATGAAAAACAAATTAACAAAACTTGAATTCAAGTGGATTTGTTACGACATGGGAAACTCTGCCTTTATTTTATTAGTCGCGACAATTCTTCCTATTTATTTTAATTATCTTTCAAGCTCACAAGGTGTAGCTGAACACAACTACTTAAGTTATTGGAGCTATGCAGCCAGTCTTTCAACATTAATTGTTGCACTTGCTGGTCCAATTCTAGGAACATTAGCCGATTATAAAGATCACAAGAAGAAAATTTTCTTAACTTGTGCATTGCTTGGAGCCTTAGCCCTTGCATGTTTCTGGATTCCAAGCTCTTGGTTTGCATTCTTAGTATTATTTATTGCAGCTAAAGTTGCTTATTCCTTATCTTTGATTGTATACGATTCTATGTTAACGGACATCACTACAGAAGAAAGAATGGATGCCGTAAGTTCCAAAGGATATGCATGGGGATATATTGGTAGTGTTGTTCCATTTATTATTAGTTTAGTCTTTGTATTAATGTATGACAAAATGGGCATGACATTAAAGACAGCTATGATGATCGCATTTATATTAAATGCCGTATGGTGGATTGCCTTTACTCTTCCTTTAGTAAAAAGCTACAAACAGAAATTCTATATTGAACCAAAGGCACATCCTGTTTTAGATACATTCGCTCGTTTAAAAAACACTTTAATGAAGGCAAAGGAACAAAAGAAAGTCTTCTTATTCCTACTAGCATTCTTCTTCTATATTGATGGTGTTTATACCATCATTGATATGGCTACCGCATATGGTACAAGTTTAGGATTAAATACAACTGGACTTCTATTAGCCTTATTGTTGACACAAATTGTTGCCTTCCCTGCAAGTTTAACATTTGCGGTATTATCGAAAACAAAAAACACAGCTTCATTAATTAAAGTCGCAATCATCGCATACTTCTTAATTGCCTTATTTGCCGTACAATTGGATAAACAATGGGAATTCTGGGTATTAGCTGTTGCGGTTGGATGTTTCCAAGGTGGTATTCAAGCTTTATCTAGATCATACTTCGCAAAAATCATTCCAGAAAATGCCAGCGGTGAATACTTCGGACTATTCGATATCTGTGGTAAAGGTGCTAGCTTTTTAGGGACTATGTTGATTGGTGTTGTAACACAAATTACAGGTAAACAAAACTTAGGTGTTGCCGCTCTCTCAATCATGTTTGTGGTTGGATATTTCATTTTCAATAAAGTCTCTAAAATGGACGACTAAAAAAATGGACTGTACTTCAAAAGTACAGCCTTTTCTTTTAATCCACTTTCATTACCATTTTTACAATTCCATACATTGCAGCATATAAGACGGCTGCAACGGGCCAGATTATATAGGTTAAATCCCATTGTTTTGTCCATAAGCTCCAACCAAGATAAACAGCTGTTACAAGACACCAATATGCACCTGTGAATGTTTCAGTTTTCTTCTTTGTGAGCTTTTCTTTTTTCGTATAATCACCTTCTTGCAGCAATGTATCATAGCTACTTTTTATCGTAGAAACACGAATTAGAATATTCACGCCAATGGAAACCAAAATTAGTAATACAGCTAAACATAATGTACACACATAATCAGATGCTTCCGTGCACCCCGCAATGATCAACGGGATTACAGACAGAATACATAGAACAACACCGCATGCTAAAGAATAGGAATAATGTTCTTGATAGTTTTGATTCTTTTCTTTGACAAGTCCTGTTACACCATATTCTGTTTCAAAGGGTTCTTGTTCTAAATATTGTAAAGGACTCAATTTAATTCCTGTTTTAATAAATATAAACACTGCAAGTGCAACCATACCTAATAAAATCGTACACGCAATTCCAATGGCTAAGCCATAATTGAAAGTTGATACTAGAAATAAAGGAATTGGACTTAGGATACATAATGTTGTCGCATTCGCAAGCATAGGTGCTGCTTTTTTCTTTTCATCCATATATGTATTCGCTTCTTCCATACTCACACGATGTAATTCACAATCTGTATCGCATATTGTCGCTGAATTTTCTTTTTCAATTTCATCTTTTAATAAGTAATCTGTGCTCACTCCAAATAAGTCAGCTAACTGAATAATCTTTTTTAAATCTGGAATCGCTCCTGCACTTTCCCATTTTGAAACCGATTGTCTGGATACACCTAGTTTTTGTGCAAGATCTTCTTGTGTCCATCCATTCTTTTTTCTTTCATCAATTATTTTATCGGCTAGAATCATAGTTCTTCCTCCTTAGCCAAAGTTTACTAAAATTATCGATTGCATTCCACCAACTTGGCTTGTCAATTTATCAATTATCAGTTGCATAGTACTAGAAAAGACTTGAATTCAAATCAAGTCTTTATCTATGCCACATATTTTCTTAATATATGATTAAGTTTTTGTTCATCTAGAGGTTTTGATATTGAATCATTCATAATCATTTGATCAATACTATATTCTGATTGTGCACTCATAGCGACAATTGGAATGGATGGATTGATTTTTCAAATGCATCTTGCAGCTTCATCCCCATTCATTTTTGGCATCATAATATCCATCAAAATCAAAGAATACTTATTTGGTTCTTCCTTAACTTTTTCAACTGCTTCTAATCCATTCCATGCCTTATCCACATTGGCATTCACTGCATTCAAGTAAAACTCAGCCACTTCCATATTGATTTCATTATCTTCAACTAAAAGAATTCTTTTATCATGTAAATCTAATGTTGACGTATCTTGTGTATTATTTGTAAATGTATCTAATTGGTAAGTAAGAACCACCTTGATTTGTGTACCTACTCCAACTTCACTTTTTACTTCAATACTTCCACCAAGCTTATCCACTAAACCTTTCACAATCGACATACCTAAACCAGTTCCTTCATATCTTGTTCTGGCATCTTGTTTAGCCTGTGAAAAAGGCGTAAACAAATGATTTTTAATATAATCTTCACTCATACCAATTCCTGTATCTTTGATTTCAAATTCAAATGTAGCTTTTGAATCATCACTCGATATTTCTCTGACATACGTATCAATCGTGCCATTTGGCTTATTGTACTTAATCGCATTTGTTAATAGATTTACAAGGATTCTTCTAAGTTGTAATGCATCTCCAATTAAATGCGTATGGACTACATTCTCCATATGCTTGTGATATGTAATATTTTGAAGGTATACTTGGGCATCAATCAAACTATTCAATTCTTCAACCATATAATTTAAATCAAATGGCTCATTCACAATCTCCATATGATCTGATTCTAATTTAGACATATTCAAAACATCTTCAACCAGTTCATTTAAGTGTTTTGTCAATACTTCAATCTTATTTAAAGAATCATCCAATTTATCCATATCGCCCCAGTTTTTACGAATAATTTGCATCATACCTAAAATACCATTGATTGGCGTACGAATATCATGGCTCATACGATTCATAAAATCAGTTTTAGCTTTACTTTCTAAATCTGCTTTTTGATATGCCAATTGAAGTTGTTTCTTTTCTCTATCATCCTTTTCGTGGAATGCAGATGTATTTCTAAATAGTATAATTGCTCGAACAATCGAACGTTCGTTTTGTATGTCCACATCATAGATTACATCTTCACTCATCAATATCATTTCTTGAACCCAAATCACACGATCATCTGGCATTTGAATTTGATATTCAACCGTAACATGTTTATCTCCAGCTTTATAACGATTTAATAAACTTTGACACGATTCTACGATTCCAAAACTTCCCAAACAATCTTTTAACACTTTATATTTCCATTGTTTAAAATATGCTTCATATGCACAAGGCAACACTGGTTTTCTATCCTCTGCCATATATTTATCATAAATACCATCTATCTGATTCTGTGTTAAGTTTACAGAAAAGATAGATTGTGCCATATTCATTAAAGCTTCAATATAGTTCGCATTTTCTAAGATAGATTGTTTCAATTGATCATAATAACGCATCAATTGTTTCTTTTTATCCATTTCTATTGTGTCATAATATATTTTGAAGCCTAGCACAAAATGATGAAGATTATTTTTTTCATCACCATCTAAGTAGACTGCTATGATTTTCCCTTTTACTTGCGTATCTTTAATTTGATGACAATACGGAATCTCTAATACTGGATTTACTTTTGTGAGTTTCTGATTTAAATAATCCAGTTGCAGCACATGACGATACTCTTTTTTCTGATTCTCTTCAAACAACTCATTTAAAACTTGTTCGATTGCACCTGAATAACTGCCATCCTCTGCTAAGAAAAAGGAATAGCTGGCACGCAAAGTAAAATACGCATCTGTTTGAGCATCACAATAGATACAATCTGAAAAATGATACCCTTTATCTTTTAATTGTTGTATAACACACAGAATCAAATTCCGTTTCTCTGTAGCCTCTTTGATTTTTGCCTGGTTTTTATCAATATACATATTTTTATCCGCCTGACAAAATAATTCACGCATTGTAAATCCTGAGAAATCATTTGAATATGCATAACCTGCTGCATAGCTTAATGGTATTTCCGAACCATTTTCACATACTCTTTTAACGCTTTCTAGATTCCTTGTTACATCTTCTTTCGTCACATCTTTGAAGAAGGCAATAAATTCATCTCCGCCATAACGCCCCACAAATTGATTCACATCAACACCTTTACGTAAACATTTCGCAAAAGAGTTAATATATAGATCTCCTCGTTCATGTCCTTGTTGATTATTGATAATTCTTAGATTATTTAAATCAAATACGCAAATTGCCGTATATGGTTCAACTTCTAAAGTTAAAATCTCTTCACATTTATTTTTATTTGGTAAACCTGTTGCCTCATCTAAATACACCTTATTCTTAAGCTCACGATTGATTTTTGCATAACGCAAAGCCTTAAGTAGTTCATACAAAATCATAAAGACGAGAATCACAATATCAATAACTGTCAGCACTTCAAATTGTTTCAGCCTTGTCGCAATTCTTTGCGCATAAGTCTCTGCAAGACCTGTAGCCACATCACATAAGTTAAAAAATATTTCACTCTTTTGAATAATATTCGTATTCGCATAGCCAACTTGACGAACAAGATAGATTTCCTGCTTTAAAGAATCATAATATGTATCCAATTCTTTCATCTTCATTTGAAATGCCTTGTCATCTAGTGAAACCAAATTTAATTCATCACTTCCAAAACGAAGACCTTTAATATATTCATCCACATCCGCAATCATTTCATCCTGTGGCATGCCTGCATCTTCTAGCTTAATAATGCGTTGTGTCTTTCCACGTACTAAACCTGCATAATTGACAACACGAGCCGTTCCTTGAATGCGTGATACCATTAATATGATGATTAAAATAAGCACTATTAAAAGACTGGTTAAAACAGTCATTGTAAAGCGTACTATTTTTGAAATATGTTTCCTTCGTTTAGCTATCATACAACACTTCCTTATATTTATTGTATTAAGAAAAAGAAATTATCACAAGAAAGATAAGAAAAAAGGAAGAATAAACTAAAATTTATTCATCCTTCGCTTGAACCACACTATAATCCATATACCGGTGCCAATACATACAAAAGCCAAACCAATCAACATTAAAGCAGTACCATCATGCATCGCACCATCATCCCCTACATATACATGTATCTCTTCCTTTAGCAGCAAAAACACAATTCCTGCAATCAAAAAAAGATTCGCAATAAACGTTGGTGTAAATACACGTTCCTTTTGATTCATAATAACATCCCCTTATTGTTACCGTAATATTATAGCATCGGTTTCTATATTTAACCTTAAATTTCTCTTAACTTTCTATTGAATTGATTGTACAATAGATAAGAATAAAAGAAGGAAGGATTCTTATGCAAAACATTGATGATTTAGTTGAATTACACGAATGCCCTCTATGTGAAGGTGGATCTATTTTAGAAGAAGAAGGAAACGGATTCTATGCACAGTGCATGGATTGTGGATGCTACACAGTACATGTTGACTATAAAAACGAAGAAGATCGTTTACAGGCTGCTCAAAAAGCTGCTGCATTATTTAATACAGGTAAAGTATTAAAATCAAATCCTGGTGAGTAAGAAAATGGGTGCTGTAACGAGTAAGTAAATTTTATTACTTATGGAGTTCA
>UMHM01039445.1_pt1 | contig 33208 bp, 30 predicted proteins | sample 1965501 | NCBI WGS metagenome assembly UMHM01 (sample SAMEA4836095, study PRJEB28245) | human gut metagenome | biome: gut microbiome; material: fecal sample | place: Denmark | collected 2008
CGCCCCAACGTCCCCCGTACTTACCGCATCAGCTTTTGAAGCGTCGTCAGCAGCTCGTCGATGGTTTCGTCCTTCCCGGCGCGGATATCCTGCGCGACGCAGGTTTTGATGTGGCTGGCCAGCAGCACCTTGGAAAAGCTGTTCAGCGCCGCGCTCGCCGCCGCAACCTGCGTCAAAATATCGGGACAATAAGCGTCCTTTTCAACCATGCCGCGAATCCCACGAATCTGCCCCTCGATGCGGCTGAGCCGGTTGAGCAGATCGCGCTCCTCTTTGCCATCCCGATGCTTTGTTCGGCAATGACAGCAGCAGGGCGTCGTCTCTTCACTCATGCGTGTTCACCTCGCTTACGTGAGCATTATATACCCCATGGGGGTATCTTGTCAAGGAAAATTCCAAAATGAAGTTCTCAAACAAATTCATTTAATTATCATCAGAAACAAACGACGGATTCAAAAGAATTGCAGGAAATGATAAAATCAACGTCAAAATGATTGACGAACGGGAAAAAAAGCGCTATACTGACGCACGTTCAAGGGCGCGGACAGGCAAAAAGGCCGTCCGCCAAAGCAACGCCGCGCATCGGCGCAGATGGGAGAGATTACAATGAAGAAAGTGCCCGAGCTGTTTGGAAGCATGGTCTTTAACGAGGCCGTTATGAAGGAGCGACTGCCCAAGGACGTGTATAAATCGCTCAAGCAGACCGTGCGGCAGGGCACGGCGCTGGATCCGCAGGTCGCGGGCGTGGTGGCCAACGCCATGAAGGACTGGGCGATCGAGAAGGGCGCGACCCACTTCACCCATTGGTTCCAGCCGATGACGGGCATCACCGCCGAAAAGCATGATTCCTTCATTTCGCCCTGCGCGGATGGCACGGTCATCATGGAGTTTTCCGGCAAGGAGCTGATGAAGGGCGAGCCGGATGCGTCGTCCTTCCCCTCCGGCGGGCTGCGCGCGACGTTTGAGGCGCGCGGCTATACCGCGTGGGACCCGACGAGCTATGCGTTCATCAAGGATGACACGCTCTGCATCCCGACGGCGTTCTGCTCGTACACGGGCGAGATTCTGGATAAGAAAACGCCGCTGCTGCGCTCGATGGAGGCCATCAGTAAGGAGGCCTGCCGCGTGCTGGCGCTCTTTGGCAAGAAGGTCAGCCGCGTGACGACGACCGTTGGCCCCGAGCAGGAGTATTTCCTGATCGACAAGGCGGATTATAAGAAGCGCCCCGACCTGATTCTGACCGGGCGCACGCTTCTGGGTGCGCGGAGCCCGAAAGGGCAGGAGCTGGAGGATCACTACTTCGGCTCTATCCGCCCGCGCGTCAAGGCGTTCATGGCCGATTTGGACGAGGAGCTCTGGAAGCTGGGCGTAAACGCCAAGACGGAGCACAACGAGGTCGCGCCCTGCCAGCACGAGATGGCGCCGGTCTTTGCGACCGCGAATATCGCCACCGACCACAACCAGCTCACGATGGAGATGATGAAGAAGGTCGCCGACCGCCACGGGCTGGTCTGCCTGCTGCATGAAAAGCCGTTCGAGGGCGTGAACGGATCGGGCAAGCACAACAACTGGTCGATTTCCACCGACAGGGGCGAAAATCTGCTCGATCCGGGCTCTACGCCGATGGAGAACGCGCAGTTCCTGCTGTTCCTGACGGCGGTCATCAAGGCCGTGGACGAGTATCAGGATTTGCTGCGCATCAGCGTCGCCAGCGCGGGCAACGATCACCGCCTGGGCGCGAACGAAGCGCCGCCCGCCATCGTCTCCATGTATGTCGGCGACGAGCTGGCCGCCGTCATCCAGTCGCTGGTGGAGGGCACGGATTACAAGGCGGCGGGGCACAAGAGCATGGATATCGGCGTGACGAGCCTGCCGCATATCCCGCAGGATAACTCCGACCGCAACCGCACGTCGCCCTTCGCGTTTACGGGCAACAAGTTTGAATTCCGCATGCCCGGCTCGTCCTTCAACATCGCCTGCACGAACGTCATGCTCAACACCGCCGTTGCGGACGAGCTGATGCAGTTCGCGGACGAGCTGGAAAAGGCCGACAATTTCGAGGCCGCGCTCTCCAAGCTCATCCGCCGCGAGCTGGCCGCGCATCGGCGCATCCTCTTCAACGGCAACGGCTACAGCGAGGAATGGCCGCTCGAGGCCGCGCGCCGCGGGCTGCTCAACCTGCGCTCCACACCGGAGGCGCTCATCCATTACACGGATGAGAAGAACGTGGCGCTGTTCGCCCGCCACGGCGTATACACACGGACGGAGATACAGTCCCGGCAGGATATCAACATGGAGGAATACGCCAAGATCATCCACATCGAGGCGCTGACCCTGATCGACATGCTCGGCAAGCTGATCGTTCCGGCCTGCGCGGCGTATTCCAAGCAGCTGGCGGAGGGCGTGGCCGCTAAGGCGGGCATCGGCGTGGACGCGCCCGCGGAGGCCGCGCAGGTCAGGCTGCTGACCGAGAAGACGGCTGAGCTGATCGAGCGGACGGAGCGGCTCAAGGCCGTTGTCGCCGCCGAGCCGGAGGCGCTCAACGCGCGCGCGATGTATGAGCACGAGGCCGTCATCCCCGCGATGGAAGCCGCCCGGCAGGTTGCCGACGAGCTGGAGGGCAGGGTCGGCAAGGAATACTGGCCGATGCCGTCCTACGCGGATCTGCTGTTTTACGTCTGAAAAGAGGGACGGACGCCCATCGGCTGATGGAACGCCCGCCCGACCGAGAAAAGAAGCATAGCAAAAGCCTCATACGCACAGGATGCTTTGACCATCCTGCGGCGTATGGGGCTTTTTTATGCTGTCCGCGAGGGAGAAGCTTTGATCGGGCAGTTTTTTGCGCGTTCTTTTTGTTCTGCCCGACGCACCTTGAATGTGAACCGCATAGCATATCCGGCGTGGATTCGAAGCGAAAAGATGCGGAAAAGCTGGCTGAAAATGAGAAAAACAAAAACGATTTCTATCATAAATAAGGAAATATGCTGTAAATAAGAAAAAAATTATGGTCACTTTTTTATGCTAACCGGTTGACATATAATTAAAAGGCTGATATACTAAGCGCAGCAACAGGGGAGAGCCGGAAGGGAAGGCTCAACCCCATACACAAGGATCATTAAAGGAGGAAACCCAAGTGAAAAAGTCCATTTCTCTGCTTCTGGCGGCCGTCATGGTCTTCGCGCTGGCGGCGATTGCCTGTGCGGACGCTACGACCGTGACCGCGTGGATCAGCGATGGCGCTGAGACGGTGATTTACACCAGCATGTTCGATGATTTCAATTCGAAGCATGACGACATTCAGGTGGATTATCAGTTCTTCGCGCAGGATGAGCTGCTCAACAAGCTGCAGACGGCTCCGATCGTCGGCGATACCCCCGATCTCATCGTGATCGACGGCCTGCAGATCCCGTATTTCCAGGATCTGGGCATGATCGCCTGCCTGGATAACTACATCGACGAGGATATGAAGAACGACGTTCTTCCGTCCGTCTGGTCCGAGGTGACCTACGACGGCGGCCTCTACGGCGTGGCGCAGTTTGACTCCGGCATGGCCATGTGGACGCGCAAGAGCATTCTCGAAAAGATCGGCGCGCGCATTCCGACCTCCTACAAGGATGCGTGGACGGTCGAAGAGTTTGAGGATATCCTCGCCAAGTGCAAGGAAATCGGCTACGAGTATCCGCTCTACATCCGTCAGAACAAGACCAGCTCCCTCTACTTCACCTGGATGGCGGTCATCGCTTCCTTCGGCGGCGATTACCTGAACCGCGATACCATGCTTGCGACCGGTACGATGGATGGCGAAAACACCGTCGCGGCGTATGACTGGATGAAGAAGATGCTCGACGAGGGCTATGTCAACGCGGCCTGCGATTACGAGGATGCGTTCTATGGCCGCGACGAGGCCGCCTTCTCCATGCTCGGCCACTGGAAATACAGCCAGCATGTCGAGGCGTTCGGCGACGACGCGATCATCGTTCCGCTTCCGGATTTCGGCAACGGCGTGTTCACCTGCTCCGGCTCTACGGTGGACGTGATGACCACTGCGGCGGTCGACCGCGGCGTGGCGGATCAGGCGTGGACGGTTCTTCAGGCGATGATGAGCCCGGAATACATCCAGATGGTTTGCGATGTGAACGGCGGCGTTCCGGCGCGCAAGAGCGTCATGGACGGCATGGAGCGGTGGCAGGAGGGCGGCCGCCTGTACCTGTACCGCGAGCAGCTTGAAGCGGGCATCAGCTACCTGCGTCCGATCACCCCGGCGCATTCGACGCTTCAAACCCAGATGGCGAGTGTCGTGACCAACATTCTTGCTGGCGGCGATCCGGCTGAGCTGCTGCATGATGCGGCCGAGTACGTCGATGAGATCATCGTCGAGAACGACTGGAACATCGAGTAAAATCATATCGCGCCCGGCCGGCCGAACGCTGACCGGGCGCTTCTTTTGCCCTTTGAACCCGAAAAACAAAAAGCCAAAACAGGGAGAGCCGTCATGCTGACGGACAACCGGCATGGCGATAGAACGGAGCATTGCGTATGAGTGAAATCACTGTCAAGAGAAGCGGGGCGAAGCGGAGAAGCCAGATGTCCCGCGCGCAGGCGAAAGCCGCGTGGGGGTTGTCCGCGCCGGCGATCATCATCATGTTTTTGTTCATGATCCTGCCGTTTTTCATGTCTGTTTTCTATTCCTTTACGGATCGCAGACTGGTGCTCAACCCGAACAAACCGACCAAGTTTGTCGGTTGGGCGAATTATATCAAGACCTTCACCAACAAGACCGCGCTTCAGGCGTTCTGGAATACGTTTGAATACACGATCATCCTCGTGCCGGTCGTGCTGATTCTGGCGACGCTGCTGGCGCTGCTGGTCAACCGCAAGGCGAAGGGCGTGACCTTCTTCCGCATGATCTATTTCTCGCCGCAGGTCGTAACCATGACGGTTGTGACCGTCATCTGGGGCTTCTTCTTCTCCAGCACGGCGGACGGTCTGTTCAACTCGATCCTGCGCGTGTTCGGCGTTCCGGCGCAGAAGTGGCTTCAGGATACGACGCTGGCGATGCCGTCCATCGCGATCATGTCCATCTGGCAGTGCGTCGGCATGCAGATGATTATCATGCTCGGCGGCCTCCAGTTCATCCCGGAGGAGCTGTATGAGGCGGGCACGATCGACGGCGCGAACACGTGGCAGCAGTTTGTCTATATCACCATTCCGCAGCTCAAGAATACGCTGGTGTACGTCTTTATTTCCAACACGATTTACTCGCTCAAGATGTTCACGCAGGTGTATATGCTCACGCAGGGCGGCCCGGCGGGCTCGACCACAACGCTGGTCTACCTGATGTATCAGGAGGGCTTCACCAACAACCGCGTGGGCTACACCTCCGCGATGGCTGTCGTGTTCTTCCTGATCGTGCTGGTGATCTCTTTGATTCAGAATAAGCTTACGGAGGGCGACTGAGGATGAAAGTGGAAAATAAGACGAAAAAGACGGTCACATCCGCCCTGTTCTACGTGCTGTACATCGCGCTGGCGGTCGTTTTTCTGGCGCCGCTGCTGTTCCTGTTCGTTTCCTCTGTCAAGAGTGAGACGCAGCTCGTTTCGGATATGGCGACGCTCAAGGCGTTCATTCCCTATGGCAACCTGACGCTCGAAAACTATGTCGCCGTGTTTGAAAAGCTTGACTTTCTGCATTACTTCCGCAACTCGGCCGTCAACGCCATCATTCAGGTGTTCGTCGGCATGTTCATCAACGGCATGATGGGCTATGCGCTGGGTATGCTGGAATTTCGGGGGCAGAAGCTGCTCGTTTCGCTGATGATCGCGCTGACCATCATTCCGACCGAGGCCGTCATCATCAACCGCTTCATGGTGGCCTTTAACCTGGGCATCATCAACACCATCTGGGCGCTGGCCATTCCGAATCTGGCGACGCCGATGTATGTCTTCCTGTTTTATCAGCATTTCCGCGGCATGCCGAAGGATCTGCTGGAGGCGGCCATCATCGACGGAGAAAGCTACACCGGCGTGTTCTTCAAGATTATGACCCCGCTCTCCAAACCGATTTACGCGACGGTCGCCATCATGTCCTTCATCCGCGCGTGGGGCGATCTGCTCTGGCCGACGCTCGTGACCCGCGATAACACGTGGCGCACGCTGCCGCAGGCGCTGCGCGGCCTGAACGACTCGGTGTATACCTTCTGGGGACAGATTTTCGCGTTCAGCGCGATGATCACCCTGCCGATTTTGGTCATCTTCCTCGCGTTCCAAAAGCAGTTCGTGCAGTCCGTCGCGATGTCCGGCATCAAGGGATAACGCGCAAAGAAAGGGGATTCGATTGGCCGTGGAGTATCAATATCTGGGAACCGGCGCGGCGGAGGGCATGCCCGCCACGTTTTGCGCCTGCCCCGTCTGCCTGCGCTCGATGCGGGAGGGCGGAAAGAGCCTGCGCATGCGCGCCTGCACGCTGCTGGGCGACGATGTGCTGATCGATCTCTCGCCGGATATCCACGCGCAGAAGCTGAGATTCGGCCTGCGGCTGGATCGCCTCAAATGCATCGTCTTTACCCATTCGCATCCGGATCATCAGGATATATACGCGCTTCAAAACCGCGGCACGCCGTCCTGCGCGCTTCGTCCGGGTGTGCCGGAGGAAGAAAACGTGCTGGATCTATACGGCAATCTGTGGGTGAAAAAGCGTTTCCTTTCGGCCTGCGCCGGTGCGGAACGGGTGAGGGAAGAGCGCTTCCGTTTTCACGAGGTGAAGCCGTTTGAGCCGTTCAAGGCCGCCGGGTATACCTTCTACCCGCTGCGCGCGAACCATCGGCCGATTCAGGTGGAGGACTGCCTGATTTACGCCATTTCGGATGGAAAAACGGCGATGCTGTATGCGAACGACACCGGCGAATTGAGCGAGGAAAACGACGAATATCTGAAAACCACCGGCCTGACATTCTCCGTGGTCAGCATGGATTGCGCGCGCGGAACGCTCAAGGGCGACGGGCACATGGGCTTCGCCGAGGTGCTGCGCCTGCGGGAGCGGCTGAACAAGGCGGGGCTGGTGAAGGCGGATACGCGCTATATCCTCAACCATCTTTCCCACATGAACGACATGACCCATTCGGAATGGGAGCGGTTCGCCGCGCCCCATGGAATCGAGGTGGCCTACGACGGCATGAAGGTCGTCTGCCGCCCATGATCACCAGCAAAGGAGAACGAGCCCATGGCGACCATCAAAGAAGTGGCACAGCGCGCCGGCGTTTCGGTGACGACGGTTTCCCGCGTGCTCAACAAACGCGGCTACATCAGCCAGGAGATGCACGACAAAATCTACGCGACGATGGAAGAGCTGAACTATCAGCCCAACGAAGTCGCGCGGTCGTTGACCCGGCGCAGAACGAAAATCATCGGTCTGCTGGTGCCTTCTGTCGATGATCCGTACTTTGGCGAGGTCGTCAACCAGCTGATTCTTGCCGCCATGCGGCACGGATACAAGGTGATGATCTATGCGTCCGACGGCCAGAACGATCGGGCGCTGGAGTATGTCGGGATGCTCAAGGCCAATCAGGTGGACGGCATCATCATCAGTCTGCGTTCCCGCGAGCTCGACGCGCTGCTGGACGACAACCTTCCGGTCGTTTCCTTCGAGCGCATCAAGGTCGGCCGATTGCCGACGGTGCTTTGCGACAACCACATGGGTGGCCGCATGGCGGCGGAGGAACTGCTCGCCAGCGGAAGCAAGCGCCCGGTGATGATCGCGGCCGTGCACGACAAGCTGCTCCCGGCGTATGACCGATTCGTGGGCTTTTGCAGCGTCATGCGTGAGCATGGACTGGAAGAACGCATTTTTGAAACCAAGGAGAACGACAGCCTGCACGGCGATTACTCCGAGCTGGCGCGGCAGGTGCTCGCCACCTTCCCGGATGCGGACGGCGTGTTCTGCACCAGCGACCAGATTGCGGCTTCCGTCGTGCGCTGCGCGGTGGCAAGCGGGCGGCGCGTGCCGGAAGATCTCCGCGTGATCGGCTTTAACGACAATTATCTGGCGGCCTGCCTGTGCCCGCCGCTGACCAGCATCCGCCAGCCGATTCCGGAAATGTGCGAAATGGCGATAGAGTGTTTGATTAAACAGATTCACGGCGAAAAAGTGCCGGTTGATATGGTGTTTCCTGTGACGTTGAGCGCGAGAGAAAGCACGCGCGGCCCAAAGGGCGAGGAGGAAAAAAGACCATGATTCAGCGATTTGAGCGCTGCCTGCCGGAAGAGGTGGGTATTCCCAGCGAAGCGATTGACGCATTTCTGGATGAGCTGGAAAACGGCGGCTTTACCCAGATGCACGGCCTGATGATTATGCGTCACGGCAAGGTCTGCGCGGAGGGATGGTGGGCGCCCTTTGCACCCGGCCTGCACCACTGCGACCATTCCCTGAGCAAAACCTACACCGCGACGGCCATCGGTCTGGCGGAGTATCAGGGGCTGCTCAAGCTGAGCGACAGGGTATGCGATATCCTGCCGGATAAGATGCCCGCGCAGATGAGCGACAGGCTTTCGAGGCTGACCGTCCGCGATTTGCTGGTGATGGGCGACGGCTCGGAGGAAGAGGAAACGACCTATCCGGCAGATTGGCTGGAGCGGTATTTCGCCCGACCGATTACCCACGAACCCGGCACGTTCTGGCGCTATAATTCCCACACGACGGCGGTGCTGTCCGCGATCATCGAGCGGCTGACGGGCGGGAGCATGCTGGATTATCTGGCTAAGAACCTGTTCGATTTGATCGGCATTGACGCGCAAAACGTCATGTGCCGCCGCGGCGCGGACGGCACTTGTCTGGGCGGCATGGGCATGTTCACCACGACGGAAGACAATCTGCGCCTGATGAAGCTGTATCTGAACGGCGGCGTCTGGAACGGTGTGCGCCTGCTGAGCGAAACCTTTGTGCACGACGCGACCACCGAGCGGATGGACACGTGGCCTGCGCACGCGCACACGCCGTATATTTACGATAACTGCGTGGGCTACGGCTACCAAATCTGGATGTGCAGGCCGGAAGGCTCGTACCGCGCGGATGGCGCGTTCGGCCAGTTCTCCGTCGTCGTGCCGTCGCTGGATTTGATCGTCTCCATCAACGAGGCAGGTTTCCTCGGCGAACTGATGGGACATTCGGATCTGCATCTGCTCAAAGAAGGGGAGAATCACCCGATCCACGGGCCGCAGGCGACGCTCAACGCGCTGTTTGACATTCTTGTGCCGCAGATTCATGCCGATGTGGAAACGCTGCCCGTGGGCAGGGCAGCTGCCATGCTGAAAGAGCGCCTGAGCCGTTTGGCCGTGCCGCATCCGTATCCGAACGGCGCGGATTTCTCCGCACACGATTTGGATATAACGCTCGTCCCGAAGGAGGGAAAGCTGTCCTTCGGTGTGCTCTATTCCAGACGCAAGCAGCGCATCGCGTATCCCGGCGCGGACAAAATGCGCCTGCGCGCGCGCGACGGCAAGCTCGAAATCACATGGACGGAGGATGGCGAGCAGCGCGCACTGACGGCGGATCTGCAGGGCGCGCGCACGGCGGGCGAGCTGGTCTACCGCTATGATCGCGAAATCATCACAAAGACGAGCAGCAGCGCGTGGTGGGACGAGCAGGGACGGCTTCAAATGTCCGTCCTGTGGGTAGAATCCGAGGCGGAAAACCGCTATATGTTCACGTTTGACGGCGACGAGGTGCGCGTGGATAAATGGTTCACCTTCGGCACGTTCAAGGGGCTTGAAAAGGACGAGTGCGTGTATCGCCGCGCATGAGAAAGGAATGAGCCGATGGAAGAACTGTACAATGGGATCAGGCTGCCGGATGTCTGGCCGCCGAGGGACATGGATGACATGTCTTTGAGCGAGCTGCCCGTTCCGTATCTGGAAAACCGGCCGGATGTGGCGCTGATCGACGTGGGGCGGCAGCTGTTCGTCGATGACTTTCTGATCGAGGAAAACTGGCTGGAAAAGCGCTTTCATCAGGCTGTGCTGGATGAAACGCCCGTGCTTGCGCCCGAAACGCCGATGGAGTGGAACAAGGGCGTTGCACCCGTCGCCGCGCCGTTTACCGACGGCTGCTGGTATGATCCCGCGGACGGCGTGTATCGGCTGTATTACCACGCCGGCTGGTTTGACGGAACGGCGCTGGCGGTTTCCGCCGACGGGCGGCATTTCACGCGGAAGATGCTGGATAATCAGGTGGGCACCAACCGCATTTTTGTGCCCAAGCCCGGCTGGCAGCGGGACGGTTCCTGCGTGTGGCTCGATCAGGAGACCGAGCATCCGGAGGAACGCTATAAGATGTTCCACTATTTCAGAACGCCGGAGGGCGACGTGGCGCAGGTGGCCGTCAGCGCGGACGGCATGCACTTTGGCGATCCGGTGACGACGGGGCTTTGCGGCGACAATACGTCGTTTTTCTACAATCCCTTCCGAAAAAAATGGGTATTTTCCATTCGCACGGGTCTGCCTTCGACCCCATGGTACAGCCGCGGCCGCAGCTACTACGAGTGCGACCGCTTCATGGAGGGCGCGTCGTGGGCGAATGACCAGATTGCCTTCTGGCAGCGCTGCGACGTGCGCGACCTGCGCGAGAGCGAGCCGGGCACGATTTACAACAAAAATCTGCCGCCGCAGCTCTATCACCTGAACTGCGTAGGCTATGAGAGCGTCATGCTCGGCCTGTTTGCCATCATCAAGGGATTTGATCAGGCGCATAACGCCGTCTGCGAAAACAGTGGCGTGCCCAAACACATTGATCTCCATGCGGGCTTCAGCCGCGACGGTTTCCATTTCAGCCGCGATAACCGAAGCCCGTTCATCCGCTGCACGGATCGGCCGGGCTCGTGGGCGCGCGGCTACCTGCATGCCTGCGGCGGGCTGTGCCTTGTCTCGCCGGAGGAACTGGCTTTCCCGATTGCGGGATTCAGCGGCGCGTCTTCGGCGGAAAACGGAAATCTGTACGGCGGCGCGGCGACCGGCTTTGCGCGGCTTCGCCGGGACGGTTTCGCGTCGCTCCATGCCAACGGAACGAGGCAGTTCATGCTGACCCGCAAGATGCGCTTTGAGGAAGGGCGGCTGCTGTTCATCAACGCGAACGCGACGGAGGGCTTTGTCCGCGCGCAGATTGAAGACGAGGAAGGGCGGCCGATTCCCGGCTATTCCTTTGCGGATTGCGTGCCGATGATTGCCGACAGCACAAAGCGCCAGCTCGTCTTCCGCGGCGGCGACCTTTCCGCGCTTCGGGGACGGGTTTTCAGGATTCGGTTTGAACTGATTGCGGCGGATCTGTTCGCTTTCTGGATTGCCGGGGACGAGCAGGGACATTCCGGCGGGTATGTCGCGGCGGGCGGCAGCGCCTATCCGGGGCCGAAGGACGAATAAGAAAGGACGACAAAAGCCGATGCGTTTATTGATTCTCTCCGATATTCATGCGAATATCGCGGCGCTCCGGGCGATTGAAAAGGACGCGGGCGCGGTGGATGCCATCTATTGCGCGGGCGACTACGTGGATTACGGCACGGATCCGCACGAGGCGATCGGCTGGGTTCGGGAACACGGCGCGCACTGCGTCATGGGCAACCACGACAGGCATCTGCTCAACATCCTGTTTTCGGGCGAGGTGGATGCGTTCCGGGGGACGAATCGCTACAAATGGGTGCACGACAACTGCGAACGGGTGACGGATGAAGATATCGCGTTTCTGGCCGCGTTGCCGCAGCACATGAGCTTTGAAGCGGATGGCACCGCCTACCTGATGCAGCATCAAATGCTGGATAACAGCTACGACATGCCGGAGAGCGTGCAGACGTTCGACGCATTCTGGCGCGTGTGGTACGCGGGCGAGAGCAGACCGGAGCAGCGCATGATCTTTGGTCATACGCACCGCAGGCTCGTGCATCGGCTGGATAACGACCGCCTGTGGCTCAATCCCGGTTCGGCGTCCTATCGCAGGCCGGACGACCGGGATAAGCGCGCCCATTATATGCTCATTGAAGACGGCGACATTCGATTCGGCGCGGTGGAATACGACCGCAGCGCGATGCTGGCGCGCGCCATGGACTATGTCAAAAAGGGCACGATGCTCGAAACCGACTTGCAGGATGCGATGTTCTTCTTCGGCGATGCGCCGACGAGCCGGGAACCGCTGCCGAGATGAGCGGAAAAGAGCGACAGAAGAGTGCGATAAGGGGGAATTGCGATGCAGATGCTGAGGATGCTTGACATCGATGCGCTCGATGTGCCGGAGCAGATTCCGCACGGCGATATGCCGGGGGACGGCGTCACCATCGGTCAGGATAATATCGAGCGGGCAAAGACCGTGCTTTCGGCCATTCAGGGGACGCTGGAGCGTCGGCTGGAGGAGAGCGCGGGCGGCCGCGTGGTCATCGGCGTATGCGGCGGCAGCGGATCGGGAAAGACGGTCATGGCCTCCGTTCTGGGCTACGCGCTCAACCGGGCGGGGATCGGCGCATACATCATGAGCGGCGACAACTATCCCCGTCGAATCCCGGCGGCCAACGACGCGGAGCGGCTGCGTCTGTTCCGCATGGGCGGCCTGCGCGGGATGCTGGCCAGCGGCGAATACAGCGATGAGAAGGCCGTCGTTCTGCGCGAACTCTGGCAGGCGGATGTGGACGCGGAACCGGAAACGGCGCGGAAGCTGCCGTGGATGCAGACGTATCAGCAGGCCGGCGCGCAGGCGCTGAGCGGCTATCTGGGCACGCCGGAGGAAATTGACTTTGACGAGGTCAACGACATCATCGCGCGCTTCAAGCGCGGCGAAAGACACATTCCGCTCAAGCGGATGGGACGCGAGGAAACCGCGATTTGGTATGAGACGGTGGATTTCACCACGACACGCGTGATGGTGATCGAGTGGACGCACGCGAACAGCGACTTTTTGAAGGGCGTGGATATCCCGATTTACCTGAACAGCACGCCGATGCAGACGCTGGAGCATCGCCGCCTGCGCAACCGCGACGCGCAGACGGACAGTGCTTTTACCACGATGGTGCTGAACATCGAGCAGCGTAAGCTGGACAGCCAGGCGTGGAAGGCGCAGGTGATTCTCTCCCGCGAGGGCAAGAAAATCACCTATTCGGCGTATCGGCGTGAGACGGAATGAGCGGAGGGAAAAGGCCATGAATGGCGGAGCAATGCTCAACGCATATCCGGACAGCCTCGGCGGCACGTTATCCGATATTGCACAGCTATTGGAAAGCGAAGCGTTCGCGGATGCATTCCGGTCGTTCTATATTTTGCCGAGCGTGTTCAACACGGATTTGGATCGCGGTTTTTCGGTCATCAGCTATGATCTGAACCGCATGCTCGCCGCGCCGGAAGACGTGAAGCGGCTGAAAGAGAACGGAATTGATCTCAAGCTGGATTTTATATTGAACCACCTTTCCGTGCTTTCGCCGCAGTTTCAGGATATTTTAAAAAACGGCGACGCATCGCCGTATCGCGATTTTTTCATTGATTGGAATCAATTCTGGGCGGGGTGCGGCGAAATGACTGACGCCGGATACATCCAGCCGGAAGAAAAATACATTCGAGGCATGTTCTTCCGCAAGCCGGGGCTGCCGATTCTGATGGTTCGCCTGCCGGATGGGCGCGATGTGCCGTATTGGAACACGTTCTATCAGCAGGTTCGATATGACCCGGTCGATGCACAGGATTTGATGCGCGCTTCGGATATGCAGTATGGCGAGGCGACGGTTTTGGCCGCGCGGCTTGACGCGGGGCTGGAGGCCGGGCAGAAGCCGCAGGAGCTTGATTTTACGGGCTTTGAGCGCTACCGCGAGGCATGCGTTCGATTGCTGGAAATGCGGCGGAAATATCTTGGTCAGATGGATTTGAACCTGAAAAGCGAGCGGGTCTGGGCGTATTATGACAGTGTGCTGGGCAAGCTGGCCGAATACGGCGCGGCGATTGTGCGGCTGGATGCGTTTGCCTATGCGCCCAAAACGCCGGGGCTGCGCAATTTTATGAACGAGCCGGACACGTGGGACACGCTGGAACGCATTCGCCAAATGGCCGATTCGCATGGTTTGACCCTTTTGCCGGAGATCCATGACCCTTATGCGGCGGGAACCTATGAAAAGGTAGCTCGAAAGGGCTATATGACCTACGACTTTTTCCTGCCGGGGCTGGTGATTGACGCGATTGAGAACCACGACGGCACGCGGCTGATGCGCTGGGCGGAGGAACTCAGGGAAAAAAACATCCGCACGGTGAACATGCTCGGCTGCCATGACGGAATCCCGATGCTGGATTTGAAGGGGCTGCTCAGCGACACAGAGATTGAGAAGCTGATTGCGCTGATTGTCAGCCGCGGCGGCATGATTAAGAATCTGCACGGTGCGAAGAACGTCTATTATCAGGTCAACTGCACGTATTTCAGCGCGCTGGGCGCGGACGAGCGGAAAATGCTGCTCGCGCGCGCGATTCAGCTGTTCATGCCGGGCAAGCCGCAGGTCTGGTATTTGGATTTGTTTGCGGGCGAAAACGATCTGGAAGCCGTTCGCTGCGGCGGCGAAGCGGCGCATAAGGAGATCAACCGCACGAACCTGACGCGGGACGCGGTGGCGGACGCGCTGAAAAAGGATGTGGTGCGCGATCAGCTTGCGCTGCTTCGGATGCGCAACACCTGCCCGGCGTTCGATTTCGACGCGGACATGACCGTGCGCCAGCCGCAGAACGACCAACTGGAAATCATCTGGGAAAAGGACGGGAGCCGCGCGAGCCTGCGCGCAAACCTGACGACATACGAATTCGCGGCGCAGACGGATTGCGGTGCGGCGCGGACGATCCTGACCAGCCGATGAACGGGGGAAAAGGCGATGACGATGTGGACGCTTGACGACCGATATGAAACAATGCCGTGGGACGAGCTGGACGCGGTGGTTTTTGACGTGGGCAACGTGCTGCTCTCCTATTCGCCGGAGGAGGAGCTGGAGGCTTTTTTTCCGGGGGAGACCGAGCTGCATGAAAAGCTGATGGAAAAGATCATCAAAACGCCGTATTGGAACATGATGGATCGAGGGACGCTCACCGTCCAGCAGGCAATCGGACATATGACCGGGCGCGATCGGGCGCTCGAACCGATGATTCGCCGCTTCATGGAAAACTGGCTGGATTTTACGCGCCCGATCGAAGAGGGCGTTCAGGCGGTCAAAAGCTGTCTGATGCATGGCAAGCGCGTGTTTGTGCTCTCCAACTATCAGAAGGAATCCTTTGCGACGGTTGAAAGCCGGTTCGATTTCTTTGGCCTGTTCGAGGGAAAGGTCGTTTCTGCGCGCGAAGGGCTGCTCAAGCCGAACGCGGACATCTATGAATTTCTGACGAACACCTATCGTGTTGAGCCGAGCCGCACGCTGTTTATCGACGACACGCCCGCCAATATCGAGGGCGCGATGTATGTGGGGTGGCAGGGCTTCTGCTTTAACCGGCCGGGAAAACTGGCTGCATTTGTGGGCGACTGAAAGGGGTAACGATATGCAGAAGATTTATGCGCATCGGGGCGCGTCCGGCTATGCGCCGGAAAACACGCTTCGCGCGTTTGCGCTGGCGGCGGATATGGGCGCCGACGGCGTGGAGCTGGACGTGCAGATTTCAAAGGACGGCCGTCTGGTCGTCTTTCACGACGACGAATTGAGCCGCCTGACGGGCTTTACCGGTTCGGTGGCGGATTATACCTACGCCGAGCTTTGCCGGATGCCGGTGATTCACGCGGTGGATGCGACGGAGAGAGACGTGGCGCCGCTGCTCGAGGATGTGCTGGCGCTGCTGCACGAGCGCGGGCTGTCTGTCAACATTGAGCTGAAAAACAGCCGTGCGGCGTTTCCTGCGCTTGAGGAAAAGACGCTCGAGGCGGTCGAAAAGGCAGGCATGAGGGAGAAAACGATCTATTCCTCCTTCAACCATTACAGCCTGCTCAAAGTGCGCAGGCTCGACCCGAATGCGGTCTGCGGATTGCTCTACGACGCGATGCTCTATCAGCCGTGGGATTACGCCAGACAGCTTGGCGTTCAGGCGCTGCACCCGCATTTCAGCGAGCCGACGTTTGTGACGGGCGAGGTGGAAGCGGCGCATAGGCTGGGGCTTTCGGTCAACGTGTGGACGGTCAACGAGGAAGCGGATCTGCGCCGGATGGCAGAGATGGACTGCGACGGCATCATTTCCAACTACCCGGATGTGGCGCTGCGCGTTTTACGGGAAGTGCGCGGCTGATCGGAGAATCGAGGGAATGCGATGACGGGGCGAGAACGTCAGGCCGCCGTAGACATGACGCGGGGCAGCCCGGTGAAGCTCATTTTGCGGTTTACGCTGCCGCTGCTCATTGGGCAGATGATGCAGCAGATTTATACGCTGACCGACACGATGATTACGGGTCACTTTATCGGCGACGCGGCGATTGCGGCGATTGGTGCGTCCACGTCGCTCAACGATCTGATGATCAATTTTGCCAACGGAATGTGCAACGGATGCGGCATCATTATCGGTCAGCTTTACGGTGCGCAGAAGATGGATAAGCTGCGCCGGGCGACGGCCGTGATGCTGATGTTCGGCGTGGGGCTGGGGGCGCTGCTGACCCTCGGCGTGATGATCGGCATCGAGCCGCTGATGCGTCTGCTCAATACGCCGGAGAGTGTCTTCGATGAGGCGATGCGCTATGCGGCCGTTGTCTGCGGCGGCGTCGGGGTGACCATTTTGTATAACATGTGCGCCAGCTTTATGCGCTCGCTGGGCAACGGACGCATGCCGCTCGTCTTTTTGACGATTTCCTGCGTGCTCAATATCGCGCTGGATACGCTGTTTGTCGTCGTGCTGCACATCGGCGTGGTGGGCACGGCACTGGCGACGCTGATCGCGCAGTGCATTTCGGCGCTGCTGAGCATGGCGTATATCGCGCGCGCGTTTAAGCCGTTCCTGCCACGCAAGGCGGATTTTCGCGCGCCGGCCGGCTTGTGGACGCAAATGGCGGCGTCTGGCCTGTCGATGGGGCTGATGAATTCGGTCTACGCGCTCGGCTCGCTGACGATGCAGCGCGCCATCAATACACTGGGCGAAACCGTGATGGCGGCGCACACCAGCGCCAGACGAATTCTCAGTCTGACCGGCGCGCCGATGAGCAACCTCGGCACGGCGGGTGCAGTCTTTATCAGCCAGAACTGCGGCGCGCAGGCGTATGACCGGGTGAAGCGGGGGCTGAATCGAACCGTTCTGATGGCGCTGATTTGGGAGGCGGCGGCCATGGTCGTCATGGTCACGCTTGGGCCGGAGCTGCTGCGGCTGCTCATCGGCACAAGTAACGCCGAATTGCTGCGCTATGGCACGATGTCCCTGCGGGCGAGCGCGGCACTGTTTCTGCCGCTGGCCTATCTGGTCACGATGCGGCAGGCAATGCAGGCACTTGGGATGCACGTTGTGCCGGTGGTTTCCTCGTGCATTGAGCTGGTGATGAAGATTGCGGCGGCGTTTGCCGTTGTGCCGCGCTTTGGCTATGCGGGCGCGTGCTGGGTGGAACCGGCGACATGGCTGGCTTGCTGCGTGTTTTTGATGATTCAATATATGGTCAAGCGGAAAGAGATTCTGCACTTATAGAACGAAAAAATCCGAACCCATCCTCAATCGGGATGACGTTCGGATTTTTTTGAGTTTGGGCTTTGGGTGAATGACGTCAGCGTGGCTGACGCTTACTGCTTTAACGCAGAAAAGCAAAATAGGGGATGAATTCCCCTTTGTTTCCCCTTTTGAATGTAAAATTATACAAAAGAGACAATAAAAAGTCTGAAAGCTATCGCTTTCAGACAAAGATGGTGGAGGTGAGGAGAATCGAACTCCTGTCCGAAAAAGCGACAGCCGAGCTTTCTCCGAGCGCAGTTCGCGTTTTAACATTCCCTCTTCCCAGCGCCCACGAACGGGCTCAGGGATTTAGTAGCTTCATAATGTGTTCATGCTGCAAAGCTTAGGCAGGAACATGGCCCGCTAAATGACGCCGGATTCCGATGCAGCGGGATCATCGGGCCGACGCGCAGCCTAATTAGGCCGCGAGGCAATAATCGTTATTGTCAGTTCATTTTTAATTTCCCGATTTTTACGTGGCTCGGGGCCACGGCTCGCTTACCTGACCGCCCACAATCCCGTCGAAACCAGTACACCCCCATACAAATCGGCGCAAACGCGCTCAATCGTCCCCGCGGTTCTTCGAGCGCAGGGCGCGCTGAATGTCGCGCTGCGCATCCTTGGCCGCCATGTCGTCGCGCTTGTCGTGCAGCTTTTTGCCCTTGCAAAGCCCCAGCTCCATTTTGAAGCGCCCGTCCTTCAAATACACCTGAAGCGGGATGAGCGAATAGCCCATCTTGCCGACCTCCTGCGCGAGATGACGAATCTGGCTCTTGTGCAGCAGCAGCTTCTTTTGCCGAAGCGGGTCGGTGTTGAAGATGTTGCCCTGCTCGTAGGGGCTGATGTGCATGCCGCAGACGAGCACCTCGCCGTCCTTGACGATGGCGAAGCTCTCCTTGAGGTTCATCCGCCCCTGACGCATGCTCTTGACCTCGGTGCCCTTGAGCTCCATGCCGCATTCCAGCCGCTCTTCGACGAAGTAATCGTGGAACGCTTTTTTGTTTTGTGCCATCGGCTTGATGCCCTTTGCGCGCGCCATGCGATTCCCTCCCTCGAAAAAAGCTCAACCATAGTATAGCACAGAGCCGGAAAATTGGCAAGCGTTTGCGTCAGGCGTCTTGACGCGCGCATCTTTTTCGGGGTATAATAAAGAAAAGTAAGAAATGTAAGGAGGAGTGTGCGTGGAGTTAGCGAAAATCACCAGCAAGGGTCAGCTTACGCTTCCTGTTTCACTTCGCAGAAAATTCGGAATCGAAACGGGCGATCAGTTGCTTTTTTATGAGTGCGACGGACGCATTATCCTTGCGCCGGTAACGCCCGCGACGCTGGCGGATGCGCAGGAGGCTGCGGCCAGACAGCATATCTACACGCTGGATGAAATCCGGAAAATAACGGTTCCGATCGCGGAGCGCTATCGGCTGAAAAAGCTGTCTCTTTTTGGCTCTTATGCGAGGGGCGAGGCTTCTGAAAGCAGCGATATCGACTTTTACGCGGAGTTCCCCGAGGCGTTTGGCCTGTTTCGACTGGGAAATCTCCAGAACGATTTGGAGGATGCTCTTCGCAAAAAGGTCGATATCGTTACGGAAGGAATGTTGAAAGATTCTCTTTCCGATGGATTTGCTCAAAATATTCGAGAAGATGAGGTGCTTCTGTATGGCGATGGCCGGTGAGGCGCAGAGAGATCGGGATCTTTTGCTGCATATAAAACGCTATTGTGACGACGCGCTGGATGCGGCGCAGCAGGTAGGAAGTGAAGCGGAATTCCTGAAGAACCGTCTGTATCAGCACGCAATAGCCATGTGCGTGTTGGAAATTGGCGAACTGTCCAAGCATCTGTCCGCGGGATTTCTCCGCGCAAACGAGGAGATTCCGTGGCGGGCAATTTGCCGGATGCGAGACATGTACGCGCATCATTATCACAGAACGGATCCCAAACAGTTATGGATGACGGTCAGGATGGATTTGCCGATACTCAAATCATTCTGCGATCAGCGACTTGATGAATTTGATTAAGGAGGCCATCCCTTTATGACCATTCTGCTTCTGGGCGACCTGACGGGTCGCAGCCGCGTCGCCCTGCGCATGCTCACGGGCGAGCTGGAAAACCGCGGCCACGAGGTTCTGGCGCTTCCGACGGCGCTGATTTCCAACACGCTCAATCTGGGCAGGGCGGCGATTGCGGATACGACCGATTATCTGCTCGAGGCGCTGGAAACGTGGGAGGCGCTCGGCCTCTCGTATGATCTGCTCTACATCGGCTATGTGACCGGGCTGGCGCAGGCGGAAAAGCTCTGCCGGGTGGCGGATGCGGCGCGCGCGCGCGGCGTGCCCGTCGTGGTCGATCCGATTCTGGGGGATCACGGCAGGCGCTACAACAGCGTGAGCGTGGAACAGGCCGAGGCGATGGCGCAGCTCATCCGCCATGCCGATATCATCACGCCGAATTTGACGGAGGCCTGCCTGATGGCGGGGCAGCCGTATGAAAACGCCGATGTCGATGCGCTGCTCGATGCGCTCGGCGGGGCGCAGACGAGCGTGCTGGTGACCAGCGCGGGCGATGCGGTGGCGGGGAAGGACGCGCGCACGGGCAGGCGCTTTCGCGTTCCGTTCCGGCGGATTCCCGGCGAGCACTGGGGCACGGGCGACCGCTTCTGCGCGCTGCTGCTGGATGCGCTGGCCAGCGGGCTTCCGCTCGAACAGGCGGCCAGGCGCGCTAGCGACGGGGTGTACGAAGCCCTTTTGAAGGGCTGAGCGCTGAAAAAACGAAAAATCCCTCAAATCCTATTGACGAAGTATGATATGAGTGCTATACTGGGGGCATCGAGTGAGAACTGGAGGGACTGTGCATGATGATTTCAACCAAGGGGCGGTATGCTCTGCGCATCATGGTCGATGTGGCGCAGCACGACGGCGAAATGCCGGTGAGCGTGCGCGAAATCGCCCAGCGGCAGGATATATCCGGGAAATACATGGAGCAGATCATCAGCGTGCTGACCCGGAGCGGCCTTCTGCGCAGTATTCGCGGCGCGCAGGGCGGCTATCACCTGGCCAAGAGCCCCGAGCAGATCACCGTCGGCATGATCCTGCGCGCGACGGAGGGCGATCTCGCCCCGGCCGAGTGCGTTTCCGTGGATGGACACGCCTGCACGCGAAGCGGCGTCTGCCCGTCCCATGCCGTGTTTTCCAAGGTATACAGCGCCATCAACAGCGTTATTGACGGCGTGACCCTGTGCGATCTCATCCCGGAGGGCGAAAGCGTTTCGGCGGGGCACACGGGCGCATGCCTGTAACGCCCGAATCGACGCATGGAATGAATGACAAGATAGATGGGAGAGAATTTTTCGTGATCTATATGGATAACGCCGCGACAACGCGGCTCAGCGGCAAGGTCTTGGAGGCCATGATGCCGTATCTGACGGAGCAATATGCCAACCCGGCTGGCACATACAGCTTTACCCACGCCAGCAACGCGGCGATGGAGAAGGCGCGCAAGCAGGTCGCCGACGTGATCGGCGCGACGAGCGCGGAGATTTTCTTCACCAGCGGCGGCACGGAGAGCGACAACTGGGCGCTCAAGGGCACGATGCGCGCCAACGAGAAAAAGGGGCGTCACCTGATTATCTCGGCGATTGAGCATCACGCCATCCTGCACAGCGCCAAGGCGCTCGAACGCGAGGGCTTTGAGGTGACCGTTCTGCCGGTCGATGCGGATGGCGTCGTTGCGCCGGAAGCGGTCGAGGCCGCAATTCGCCCGGATACCGTGCTCGTCTCCATCATGGCGGCGAACAACGAAATCGGCACGATCGAGCCGCTGGAGGCCATCGGCGCGGTCTGCAAGCGCCACGGCGTGATCTTCCACACCGACGCGGTGCAGGCCTTCGGCCACATCCCGCTCAATGTCGAGCAGATGCATATCGATCTGCTTTCCGTCAGCGCGCATAAGTTCCATGGCCCGAAGGGCGTGGGTTTCCTCTACATCCGCAAGGGCGTGAAGCTCGTGCCGTTTATGGATGGCGGCGCGCAGGAGAAGAACCGCCGCGCGGGCACGAGCAACGTGCCGGGCATCGTGGGCATGGGCGAGGCGGCGCAGCTGGCCGCGGAGAACATGGAAACCACGATGGCGAAGGTCGCCGCGGTGCGCGATCACCTGATCGCCCGCATCGAGGCGGAAATCCCCTACGCGAAGCTGAACGGCCATCGCACCAACCGCCTGCCGGGCAACGTCAACTTCTGCTTCCGCTTCATCGAGGGCGAGAGCATGCTGATGCTGCTCGATGCGCAGGGCGTCTGCGCGTCCAGCGGTTCGGCCTGCACCAGCGGCTCGCTGGATCCGTCGCACGTGCTGCTGGCCATCGGCTGTCCACACGAGATCGCGCACGGTTCGCTGCGCCTGTCCCTCAGCGAGGAGACGACGATGGCGGATGCGGATTTCGTCGTCGATCAGCTCAAGGAGATCATCCCGCGCCTGCGGAGCATGTCCCCGCTCTACGCGGATTTTATCGCGAAGAAGTAAGTTCAGAGGAGTAATGAGATTATGTATACCGAAAAAGTGATGGATCATTTCATGCACCCGCGCAATGTGGGCGAGATTGATAACGCCAGCGGCGTGGGCACGGTCGGCAACGCCAAGTGCGGCGACATCATGCGCATCTTCCTGGATATCGACGAGAACCAGATCGTGCGCGACGCGAAGTTCAAGACCTTCGGCTGCGGCGCGGCCATCGCGACCAGTTCCATGGCGACCGAGATGATTATCGGAAAGTCGGTGCAGGAGGCGCTGGAGGTCACCAACAAGGCGGTGATGGAGGCGCTGGGCGGTCTGCCGCCGGTCAAGGTGCATTGCTCTCTGCTGGCCGAGCAGGCGGTTCATGCCGCGCTGTGGGATTACGCGCAGAAGAACCACATCACCATCGAGGGGCTCAAGCCGCCGGTCAACGACGTGGACGAGCTTGAGGAAGCACATAAAGACGAGGCGTAAGCGCCTATTGCGTTAAACAAAAAGAGGGTCGCTCCTTTCGGGGAAAGCGATCCTCTTTTGATTGGCCGAAAAATGCGTGAAAGCGCGCTCAGCCCGCCGCGCCTTCCGCCGGAAGCGCCGTTTCGACGGGGGATTCCGTTTCGGTAGGCGCTTCTGTTTCAGCGGGCGCTTCCGTCTCGACGGGGATATCCGGCGAGGCGGTCGGCTCGTCTGTGGGGATAGGCGTTGGCTCAGGCGAATCCGTGTGCTCGGGTGAAGACGTGTGCTCGGGCGAAGCCGTGGGCTCAGGCGAAGCCGTGTGGTCGGGTGAAGCCGTGGGTTCAAGCGTGGGCGTCACCGCGGGCGAAGGGGTGGCCATCGGCTCGACCGCGTCCACCGAGGAGGTGATCTCCGGCAGCGGCGTGATGGCCTTGTTGTAGGCGAACGTGTTTTCGCCGTCCTGCAGCATACAGTTGGCCACGCGCGTGTGCGCCACGCTGTCGCCGATGACCAGCAGCGACTGCCCCGGTTCGCCGGACTGCGCGCTTGCGTCGCCGCCGATGAGCATGCCGCTCAGGTTGACAGCGGATGCGCCTACCGCGTCCATCACGATCAACGCGTTGCCGCCGTATTCGTCGCCGCTGCCGCCGCGAATCTCGCCGTTTACGCCGATGGAAACCGTGTCGCCGATGGAGACGACCTGCATGCCCGCGCCGCCTGCCGCGCCCCGGCCGCCGCGAACGCTGCCCGCGACGGTGATGAAGGCGTTTCCGCTCAGGCCGAACAAGTTCAGCCCCGTGCCGCCCATCATCGCGTCGTTGCCGCCGCGAATGGTTCCGGCGAGCATCATCGTGCCGTATTCGCTCAGCGGGGAAACCTCCATGCCGCTACCGCCGCCTTCGCCGCCGCGAATGTTGCCCTCGACGCTGACATATAAATCGCCGCCGCGCTGGCTGACGGAAACGCCCGTCGCGCCCTTGCCGCCGGTGATTTCGCAATCCCCGTCGATCAGCAGCGTGCCGCCGCCGACCAGAGACAGGCCGCTTTGACCCGGTGCGCCCTCAACGCGGACGGTGCGCAGCTCGACGTTGGATATGCCGGAAATCGTCAGGGAATCCCGCAGCTCCACATCGGAGAGGATGACGGAGGAGTCGCTGATGTGCAGCCGATGCAGAACGGCCTTGCCGTCGCCGGAGATTTGCAGCAGCGCGGGGGAGGAGATGGCCTCCTCCGTCGCGGTCATTTCGCCGGAGACGAGCAGAATGTCGCCGTCCTTCGCGCGGCGCACCATGTCCAGCAGCTCCTCGTAATTGAGCGCGGGGCCGAGCGTACCGGCGCTGGCCAGCGCCGGGCAGAGAAGAACAGTCAGCAAGAACAGGACAAGAGCCCGTGTTGCTTTCATGGAACAACTTCCTTTCAACTGTTAGAAAAAATATGCGGAGAACGCGCCGCGTCAGCTTGTTGACATAAGCAAACTTGGCTTAAATAGCAAAATCAAGAAATTCAGCTATTCTTTCATTTGCGGAAAGGGCTATTCTCCCCCCCTTGGGGGGAGAATAGCTTTTTGTCTACAGTCTGATGCGGCGAACGCGCCGCGCCTGAAAGTAGGCTTTATTATAGCATATCTTGAATGGGTAAGCAAGCACGCGCGTTTTATGACAAAATCGGAAGAAAATTTGAAAAAAGTGTTGACAGCGGATTTGAAATTTGCTATAATCATCTTCGTCAGCGACACAAGTTCATTGGGGAATTGTGTAACGGCAGCACCTACGACTCTGACTCGTATTGTCTAGGTTCGAATCCTAGTTCCCCAGCCATCTGCCTCCATGGTCAAGCGGTTAAGACGTTGCCCTCTCAAGGCAAAATCATGGGTTCGATTCCCATTGGAGGTGCCAAAAGGCCGATTGCTTTTGCAATCGGTTTTTTCTTTCCCCCAAATCGCGCAAAGCCGCAAATTCCGCGCAAAACACGGGTGCGCCGTGCCCGAAGCCGCGCTGCCCGCTTGATTTTTTGGAGAGAAAACGCTATAATAAATTTCGCCCGCAGGGGCGAAAAACCCTCAATACGCAAACATTCGGAGGCAAGGCCAATGGGTTATATTGCCGGTATCGGCGGCGCGAATATGGATATCCACGGCAGGAGCGACCGCCAGCTCATCATGCGGGATTCCAACCCCGGTTCGCTGCATACCTCTTTGGGCGGCGTTTGCCGCAATATCTGCGAAAATCTGGCGCGGCTCGGCGAAACCGTGCGCCTGATTACCGTCGTGGGCGACGATGTGCAGGGGCGCGGCATCGTCGAGGGCTGCGAAAAAGCCGGAATTGACATGAGCGCCACCCGCGTGCTGCGCGGCGAACGCTCTTCCAGCTATATCTCCATCATGGATGGCGACGGCGACATGCTGCTGGCGATGAGCGATATGCACATCATCAAGCAGCTCAACGCGAAGCTGGTGGATGAATCCCGCGACCTGCTCTGCGGCGCGGATCTGGTCGTCTGCGACGGCAACCTCTCCGCCCAAACCATCGAGCGGCTGGCGCAGGTCTGCGACAGGCCGCTGTATCTCGACCCCGTTTCAACGGCGTGGGCGCGGGAGCTCAAGCCGTTTATCGGCTGCTTTGACACGGTGAAGCCCAACCGCATGGAGCTGGAGGTGCTCAGCGGCTGCCCGGTGGATACAAAGGAAAACATCGTGCTGGCCTGCGACATCCTGCGCGGCAAGGGCGTGCGGCGCGTGTTCGTCTCCCTGGGGCGGGACGGCATGTATTACCGCGGGCCGGAGGGCGGCATCTGGGGCGTGAGCCGCCCGTTTGACGGCATGGTCAACGCGACCGGCGCGGGCGATGCGTCCATGGCCGGTATCATCTACGCGACCCGTCAGGGCTATGCCGCCGACGAGATTCTCGCCTTCGGCATGGGCGCGGGCATGGTCGCCATCGCGTCAAGCGACACCATCAGCCGGGAGATGTCTCCCACTGCGATTGAAACTATGGTAAAGGAGTATATCAAATGAAGCAATTCGATCTGAAAGCCTACATGGACGTCACCCCGGAAATCGAGGAGGCCGTCCGCACCGGCAAGCCCGTCGTCGCGCTGGAGAGCACCATCCTCAGCCACGGCATGCCGTATCCGGAGAACCTGAGCTTCGCCCGCGAGGTGGAGAAGATCATCCGCGAGCAGGGCGCGATTCCGGCGACGATGGCGATCATCGACGGCCGCCTTAAGTGCGGCCTGACCGAGGATGAGCTGGTGCGCATGTGCGAGGCGAAGGGCGTGCTCAAGGTCAGCCGCCGCGATCTGCCGATCGTCGTCGCGCAGAAGCTGACCGGCGCGACCACCGTTGCCACCACGATGATTCTGGCGAATATGGCGGGCATCCACGTCTTCGCGACCGGCGGCATCGGCGGCGTGCATCGCCGCGGCGAGGTGACCATGGATGTGAGCGCCGATTTGCAGGAGCTGGCGCATACCCCGGTTGCGGTCGTCTGCGCGGGCGCGAAGATGATTCTGGATATCGGCCGCACGCTGGAATATCTGGAGACGATGGGCGTTCCGGTGCTCGGCCTGAACACCGACGATTTCCCGGCGTTCTATTGCCGCAAGAGCGGCTTCGGCGTGGATTACAACGCCAAGACCCCGGCGGACGTCGCGGCGATTGCCAAGGCGAAGTGGGGCATGGGGCTGGAGGGCGGCATGCTCATCGGCAACCCGGTGCCGGAAGAATACGCGATGGATTTCGACGAGATGAGCGCTGTCATCGACCGTGCGATGGCGATGGCCGATGAGGCCGGCGTGAAGGGCAAGAACATCACCCCGTTCCTGCTCGCGCATATCGTCGAGCTGACCGGCGGCAACAGCCTCAAGACCAACATCCAGCTCGCGTATAACAACGCGCGCGCGGCGGCGCAGATCGCCGTCGAGCTGGCGAAGTAAGCCAAAAAGCATATGAAAAGGCGCTTTCCCTGTCCGAACGGGGGAAGCGCCTCTTTATATGTCAGCGGAGGTAAAAACGGACTCAGTCCGATATGCCTGTGTGAGGAGAACTGCGAAAAATCGCCCGCGTGAGCAGAACCCTGATGCATTGCAGACTTTGGCGGAGGTGAAAACGGACTCAGTCCGATATGCCTGTGTGAGGAGAACTGCGAAAAATCGCCCGCGTGAGCAGAACCCTGATGCGTTGCAGACTTTGGCGGAGGTGAAAACGGACTCAGTCCGTCAGTTCTGCGTATTTCGCCGAAACCAGCCCGCAGAGCGCGTCCGGCGCAAGCTCCACCTGCGCGCCGATTTTGCCCGCGCTGACGCAGATGGCGTCAAATAACTGGGCGCTTTCGTCGATGAAGGTGGGGTAGAGCTTTTTCATGCCGATGGGGCTGCATCCGCCGTGGATGTAACCGGTGTTCGGCAGAAGCGCCTTTTGCGGGATCATCTCGACCGCCTTCTCGCCGCAGGCCGCCGCCGCGCGCTTGAGGTTCAGCGAGCCCGTCGCCGGAATCACGAAAACGTAAAACGCGCGGCTCTTGCCCTGCGTGACCAGCGTTTTGAAGACCGCCTGCGGGTCCTGCCCGAGCGCGTTGGCGACGGAAACCGCGTCGATGCCCGTGTCGGGCGAATAGAAATGCGTCTGATAGGGGATTTCCGCCTTATCCAGAATACGCATGACGTTTGTTTTTTCAGCTTTTCCTGCCATAAATGTGTGTTCCTTGTCGTTGATTGTGCGGTAAATGGACAAATCCGAAATTTTGCACAAATTCCGATAATAGGCGTGCATTGTGCGCCTGCCTGACTCCTTCAGTCACGGCTGCGCCGTGCCAGCTCCCTCGAAGAGGGAGCTCTTTGAGCAGGTTATTTCCCATCTAGGCAATAAGTTGCGCCGTACTCGTAGGGGCGCGCATCGCGCGCCCGCGTTTTGTGCAGAATTTGCTTTTTGCTCAATGATTGGGTCGTGCGGAAGGACGTTAAAACGATTTGCTGACGTCCAGCTTGATCGGCTTCGCGGTCTTTTTTGGGCTCTGGGCGGCCAGCGCGGCCAGACGGTCGGCGTAGCGCGCGTCGTCCAAGGGCAGCTCGATCGTTTCGTCCGTCCAGCTCGAAAGCAGCATCGCGTTGGCCAGCATCAGGCTGCAAAGCCCTTCGCGGCCGTCGGCGATCATCGGCGCGCCGGTCAGAATGTGATCGGCAAACGCGCGAATCACGCCCGCGTGCATCGGATACGGCTCGTCCGGCGTGATATCCTCCATCGTCACGTTCGGCTTGCCGAAGCCGCCCGCGTATTCGCGGATGAAGCGATCCACCGGCGTGTCCGGCCGCGCCAGCGTCAGCCGGTTGTTTTCGTAGACCAGTTGGCCGCCGGTCAGCGAGATTTCAAATCGGTTGGTGCCGGGCGCTTCGCCCGTGCAGGTGATGAACGTGCCTGTCGCGCCGTTGGGGTATTCGACGTAGGCCGTCACGTCGTCCTCAACCTCGATGTCGTGCCAGCGGCCAAGGCCGCAGAACGCGCGGACGCGGAGCGGCATGCCGCAGATCCACTGCCACAGATCGAGGTTGTGCGGCGCCTGATTGAGCAGAACGCCGCCGCCATCCTCCGCCCACGTCGCGCGCCACGCGCAGGAATCATAATAGCTCTGCGCGCGCAGCCAATCCGTGATGACCACGTTCGTCCGCCGAATTTCGCCCAGCTCGCCGGATTCGACGAGCCGCTTCATTTTGCGATAGGCCGGGTTGGTGCGCTGGTTGAACATCGCGCCGAACGCCCGGCCGCTCTTGTCCGCCTCGGCGTTCAGCAGGCGCACCTCCTGCGTGGAAACGCCCGTCGGCTTTTCCAGCAGAACGTGCATCCCCGCGCGGAAGGCCTCGACGGCCTGCCGGACGTGCAGCCTGTGCGGCGTGGCGATCAGCACCGCGTCGATCAGCCCGCTTTGATACATTTCCGCAGGCGTGGCGAAGATGCGCACATCCTCCGCGCCGGGCAGCGCCAGCAGCTCTGCGCCGTGCGCTTTGCTGGCGGTTGCGGCGGCGCAGAGCCGCGCGTTCGGCACGTTGCCCAGCAGCGTTTTCGCGTGCGCCATGCCCATCGCGCCAAGGCCGATGAGACCGAAACGAACCTCTTTCATGCACAAGCCCCCTTGTCAAAGCCGTTGCGCGCGGACAGATCAGCGGCGGATGTCGTAATTCATGTTCATCAGGTTGCGGATGCTGCTCACGTCGTCGGTGATGTTCGCGTCGCCGTGAATCGTGTGCTTGATGACGCTGGAGGCCACGGCGAAGTTGAGCATGTCCATCGGCTTGTAATCGTGCAGCATGGCGTAAATCAGGCCGCTGGCAAAGGCGTCGCCGCCGCCCACGCGGTCGAGGATGGTGAAGGTGAACAGCTTGCTTTCAAACGTGTGCCCCTCGTACCACATGAACGCCTTCAGGCTGTTCTCGCTGCCGGAATGGGCGTAGCGAACGTGCCGCGCGATGCATTTGAGGTTCGGATAGCGCTCGACAAAGCACTGGAAGATCTCGTCCTGCTGCTCGTAGCTGGGCTGCATCGGTACGCCGTCCTTCACGTCGCCCTGGCTGTGGTCGTCCTCGTCGCGCCAGAGGTGATACGGCTCGATGCCCAGCAGGATATCGACATAGGGCAGGCACTGCGTGCAGAAATCGCGCGCCTCCTCCCAGCTCCAGAGCATGCTGCGGAAATTGCCGTCAAAGCTGACCGTCAGCCCCTTTTCCTTGGCAACGCGCAGCATATCCAGCACCAGTTTGCTGCAATTCGGGCTGAGCGCCGGGGTGATGCCGCTCAGGTGCAGCCAGTCAAAGCCCTCCAGCAGCGCGCCCAGATCGACGTCCGAAAAATCGTATTCGGCCATGGCGCTGTGCTTGCGGTCGTAAATGACCTTGCTGGGGCGGATGCCGTAGCCCGTCTCCAGGTAATACGTGCCCAGGCGGTGGGTCGGCGTTTCCTCCGGCGAGGTCAGGATCATCGGGGTGCAGTGCACGTCGTTGGAGCGCAGCCAGCGCACGGCGCTCTTGCCGAGGCTGTTGCTTGGCACGACGGAGAAGAATGTGCTGTCCACGCCGAGGTTGGCCAGCGCGAGGGCGATGTTGGCCTCGCTGCCGCCATAGCTGGCCTCAAATCCGGAGGCCATGCGGATTTTTTCGTAGTTCGGCGGCGTCAGGCGAAGCATGATTTCGCCCATCGTGATGAATTTTTTGCCGTTTTCCATGTTTTGCAGAAGCGGATTATAGTGGATCATCGTTTGCAGCCTGCCTTTCTGCTTGTGTTGGTATCAGTATAGCATGGTTTGACGGGGGATTCAAGCGGCGGGGCAGATGAGGACACAAAAACGGGACTGTCAAGCTTAAACTGGACATTTCAAGAAACAATAGCTAAGCATTTTGGAATATGGGGCTTTGCCCCATCGCCCCACCAAAGGGCTTTCCGAACGTTTACGGCGCCCGTTTGGCGCATCGCCCTTTGGAAACCTTCGGGCACAAATGCTTCGTTTTATTCTCGAAATATCGGTGTTGTTAGCTTGACAGTCCCGCGTGGATAACGATGGGGGAAAAGGCTTACTTCGCGTTGTCGGCGGCCTCCTGGAGCGCGTTGAGGAAGGAGCCCATGTCGATGGTGCAGCCGGTCTTGAGATCGACGTCGTCCGGCACCTGCGTGTGGCGGCCGTCGCCCTTGTCGTAGGTCGGCATGGTGACGACTTCCTCAACCGTCTTGCCGACGCACCAGTCTTCCAGCGCCTCGGCCTGCTCGAACCACTCCTTGCCGATGCCGGAGGCGGCCTTCATGCCGTAGCCGTCGCCCAGCTCCTTCTTGGTCGGGTGCTCGCCGGTCAGTTCGCCGGTCAGCGCGCCGGTCGCGTCAAAGCCGACCTTGTTCTGCGCGATATCGAAGCTCACGGCGGTGATCTTGCCCGCGTCGTCCAGCTCCAGCGCGCACATGGTCGTGTTGATGGTCACGCTGCCGGCCTTGTCGGCCTCAGCGCCCGCGCCGGACATGGTGGTGACGGAGCCGAGGCCGGAAGCGGCCAGCGCGCCGGCAGAGAGGGAAAGCATCAGCGCCGCAGTCGCGGCGGTCATCGCAAACTTGTTCATAATCGTACCTCCAAAATAAATGATTTCGGGTGATGGATACCTGTATGTTTATCGCATCTCCCCGCGGATGGAGGCGCGATAAATTACTTGATGATGACGTAGGCGCGGCGGCCGAGCGCATCCCAAATGGCGGAGATCACCTTGGGGGCGCGCAGCGTTGCGCCGGTGGAAACGTCCGTATCGTCGGCAATCTGCCCCGGCAGATACAGGTCGCTCACGCTTGAAACGGTCTTGCCGACCAGATGCTCAAGCAGCTGGTCGAACTGGGCGCAGACCTTGGCGGCCGCGTCGCTGTCCGGCGCGAGATAATCCTCGTTTTTATATTGCAGCGTCGTGTAGTGAAGCTCGGTGAATGTGTTATCCTGCAGGGTGAATTCCAGCGCGACCTGCTCGCCGCCGTCCTCCATGTAGCTGCCGCGATAAACGCCGTCCGCATAGGGCTCGGCCTCGGGCAGCTTCGTCGTATCGACGATCTTGTAGGGGTGGCGGTTCAGCCCGTCCCAGAGGGCGGAAACCAGCTTGCCGGCCTTCATCGTCGCCGTCGTCACCGCGTCGAGATCCTCCACGATGTCATACGGCGAATAGAGATCGTCGATGGCGGAAACGCCCTTGCCGACGAGATAATCGGCGAGCTGGCGGTATTGGCGGAGGATGGCCTTCTGCGCGTCGCTCGCGTCCTCGTTCATGTAATCGCCGTCCTTGTATTTCACGCCGCGATACACCAGCGAATCGAATTTTCCATCCTTGAGTTCGAATTGAATGGCAATCTGCTCGATGCCGCCGTCATAGTAAAACCCGCGATAAATGCCGTCCGCGTATTCCTGCGCGGCGGCAGGCAGAGCCAGGGCGATGAGCAGAATCATCAGTGTCGCTATACGTTTCATGTTCGTTCCTCCCGATGACAAAAACCAGTTTAAGGGCGATCTGTGGCAAAAGTATGTCAAAACAAAAAAAGCTTCCAAAATTTTAAATTCGAGCAAAAGGTTTGACATTCCTGCCGCCCAATTTTACAATATGTGCAGAAGAAAAGGCTGGAGGGATGCACGTGAATCCGATTCTGGTGGTGGACGACAACGCGCAGATCGTCGATATTTTGTCGCAATACATCAAAAAAGAGGGGTGGCCGATGCTGGCGGCGAAGACCGGCGAGGAGGCGCTCGCCCTGTTCGACGCGGCCGAGCCGTCGCTGATCCTGCTGGATATCATGCTGCCGGGGCTGGACGGGCTGGAGGTCTGCCGCCGCATCCGCCGGGTGTCGAGCGTGCCGATTTTGATGATTACCGCAAAGGACGAGGACGCGGATCGGATTCTCGGGCTGGATATCGGCGCGGACGATTACATCGTCAAGCCGTTTTCCCCCGGCGAGGTGATGGCGCGGATTCGCGCGGTGCTGCGGCGCATCCCGGCGGCGGCGGAAAAGGAAATGCTGGTGATCGGCGAGCTGTCGATTCACCTGCCGTCGCTGTCCGTCACGCTGTCCGGGCACAAGCTGAACCTGACGCGGCGGGAGGTCGAGCTGCTGTACACGCTGGCCGCGTCGCCGGGGCGCGTGTTCACGCGGGATAACCTGCTGACAATCGTTTGGGGGTATGAGTTCGCGGGCAATTACCGCGCGGTGGATTCGCACATCAAGCGCCTGCGCGCCAAGCTGGATGCATACCCGCACGACACGTTCACCATCGCGACCGTCTGGGGCGCGGGCTATAAGTTTGAAAGGAATCTGCCATGAAGCTGCCGATGCATCGAACGCTCGTCGCGCGCCTGACAGGGCTTTTCGCGCTGCTGCTCATGCTGTTTGCGGTGGTGCTGGAGCTGCTTTTCAACGCGATGATGGAGCGAAAAATGATCGCCCATTACAGCAAGACCATGCAGCGCAACGCATATGCCATTTCGCAGAATCTCTCGGAGATGATCGCGCCGTCGGATTACGAGGCGCTGGATGAAAACCCCTTCATCGTCGGCGAGGATACGCTCGCACCGTATATGGCGCTGATCGAGCATATCACGAATTGCAACGTCTATCTCATCGACGAGCAGCACCGCGTGACAGGCTATTTCGACGGCGTGGTGCAGACGATGAGCGGCAGGGTGCTTCCCAATTACATCGAGCAGACGATCGCGCTGGGGTTCATGGGCAAAACGCCGTTTCTCTCCGCAAAAATCGACGGAGAAACGCATCTGACCACGAGCATGCCGATTATGAACGCCAAGAGCCATGTGCTCGGCGTGGTGCTGCTGGAAAGCACGCTGCGCGAGCTGGGCTTCGCGCAGGTTTCCAGCTCGGATATCCTGCTGTTCAGCGGCGCGGTTGCCTTCGCGCTGACCGCGCTGCTGGGCGCGCTCTTTTCGCGCATGTTCACCCAGCCGATCACGGCGGTTCAGCGCTTTGCGGGCAGGCTGGCGAGCGGCGAATACGACGCGCGGATGCAGAACGCGCGGAAGGACGAAATCGGCGAGCTGGCGCGCTCGATGGATATTCTGGCGGAGCGGCTTGACGACGCCCGCCGGCGGG
>UMHM01063981.1_pt1 | contig 33168 bp, 33 predicted proteins | sample 1965501 | NCBI WGS metagenome assembly UMHM01 (sample SAMEA4836095, study PRJEB28245) | human gut metagenome | biome: gut microbiome; material: fecal sample | place: Denmark | collected 2008
AAATCGAATATAGAGTGTATGGAAAATACAAATCAACAAGTGTAACTAAAATAAATAATAAGTTAACAACTAGTGAATATATATACTTAGAAGTACCTTATGATTTATCTGAAGCTAATAAAATTGAAATAATTTTAATAATTAGAGGCTTAAAATATACATTTGTGTTGAAATGATGCATATAATTTGATATAATTATATGCAGTGGAGCCATAGCCAAGTGGTAAGGCACAGGTCTGCAACACCTCCATCGTCGGTTCAAATCCGACTGGCTCCTCCAAAATGATAAAGAATAAACTAACATAATTTGTTAGTTTTTTTATATACAAAAAAACGAGTAAGTTCTACTCGTGATTTATATATTCTCCAGGTATTTCAATATTACCCAATATAAAGTAATTAAATATATCATTAATAATTTTAATTATTAAATCAAAACACTCATTACTAATTAAACCATTATTAAGATAATCATTACTAATTATATTCTTAACTTCATTATAAAGAACTTGATATTTATTCTTATCTAATGTATCTATATCTAAAATCTTATTAGTAAAATTCTTAATAACATTAATTTCATATTCTATCTTTTTATCCACTAATTCTTCAATACGATTAGCATCTTCAAATAAATTCAAAGCATCATGATAAGAAGTAAAATCACTATCACTTTCTTTTTCATAGAAATTAATAAATTCATGTAATTGATTTATTGAATAGTTATGTTTATACTTATCATTTAAATATTTACAAATAGGAGAATCAAGAACATAACCCTGTAAATATATTTTATTCAATTTAATATTTTTTTGTATCTCAAATTTATGATTAGATGTTTCTTCAAACATGATAGAACTTGTAATAAAGCTTAATAACTTATTATTTATTACTTGATCATATTCTCTAATCTTCTTTAAACTTTCCATTATAATTTCATTATAATTTACTTCTTTCATAATAACCTCTAACTATATAAATAATATACTAACAAGAATAAAGCAAAAGATATAAAAGTAGATATAATAGTAAGTATCAATTTATTAGCAGATCCTTTTGAAGTTCTACCAAGTGTCATTGTACTTTTATCACTAATTCCTCTTGATAAATTACGTTCTTCAGTTATTTTAGATTGTATTTCATATATTTCCTTTTTTATACTAGAAATTTGATTTATATTTTGAGAAGTGAATTCTCTTTGTTCCTTATTTCTTCTAAAAGTATATAAATCACTACTATCGGTAATTGTTGTTTCTTTTTTATCTAACTCTTGAATTTTCTCTTCAAGCATAGCTTTAGCCTTCATAACATTATCTACCATTTTAGAAGGCATTCTAGAGGCATTTTTAATAGCTCTTTTAATTATTGCATAATTGCTTCTAGGATTAGTTAAATGTTCTTTAGATTCACGATTATACCCTTCAACCTTAATATATTTATTAGCTTCAGGTATACTAGTAAATACTATATCAGATGGACTAATTGTATCATAATAAACATTACCTTGATGTTCAGTATATTCAGATGCTTTATCTTTCATGGTATAAGTTATAGTATCAAGAAGTCCTAAATCATCAGCAACAGCCTTAGATATATCACTTTTACCAACTAATTGTTTTGATATTAAGCCAACATTAAGTTTAGGAGAACTAAATTCACTATAATTCTTTTGATAAAAAGAAATTACTCTTTCTGTTTCTTCATTAGATAGTCCAGCATTAGAACATAAATCCATAACATTTCTTTTACAAGCTTCTTGGTCTCTTAATATATAAGGAGAATTCTCAATACTTTGAAAACTCAATAAATGATCAGAAGAAGTAAACCAGCTAAACCATTCAGGTGAATATATAGCATGCTGAAAGATCTTAGAATAATTATGTTCATAATATATACCGGAACCACCATAATAAGGATATCCTCCGATAGGAGCAACAACACCTTTACTCATAAATGTTTCTTGTACCCATTGTTTCTCATCGGGAGTATTAGATCTATTATTTGGATTAGATATTAAACCATTTGTCATAATTGATTCACTATATGTTTCAGGAAAAGAATGACTTACATATCCATTTTTAATAAATTCATTTAAATAAAAATCTTTAATAGCTTTTTCTTCTTCATTAGAAAGTTCTTTTGATGCATCAATTCCAAGTTTACTAGCAATAACTGCTGAAATAACTTTTGCTTTCTCTGTATCAAATTGTTCCATATCAATTTGTTTAGTTCCAAGTTTAGAATACAAAGTTTCCATTTGATTCATATAATATTCAAAACCATATCCATCTTTATGAATAATCATATGAGTATATACTTCTCCGAATAAATTGCCTAAAACAGCAACACTTCTACTAGACTCCCAATTTCTTTTCATCATTTGAATTATAAAATCAGACTTTAAAGCATTATTAATATTAGTAGTTAAAGACATTCTATCATCCATAGTAAATACTCCTTAATATATTCTTATATATTTATATTATAACATTCAATAAAGTTAACATTAAATATTTAGTAAAACTTTACACTTTTTGTATTATAACATTAATCACTAAATGTAAAGGGTTACTTAAGTAATTCTTTTTTATTTATAAAAGTGTTAAAATTAAAATGGTGAATAATATGAAAATAGCAGTATTCTCTGATATACATGGAAATTATCAAGCATTAGAATCTATCATAAAAGATATAAAAGGAAAGCATATAGATAAAACTATATTTTTAGGAGATGCTATTTCTTTAGGACCTGATTCAAATAAATGCTTAGATTTGCTTTTTAAAGAGAAAGTAACTTTTATACTTGGTAATCACGAATTATATTCAACAGAAGGTGTCTCTATAGATCCAGATAGTAATATAGATAAAAAGAATCATAATTTATGGGTAACAACAACATTATCAAAAGAGAATTTAAAAAAACTAAAAGAACAAAAACTAATTTATGAACTTTCTATTAACAATAAAAAATATACATTTATACACTTCTTACTAGATGAAAAGAGTAAATATCCATTTAAACACTTAAGTATTTTTAGAGATAAAACTTATAAAAAAGATATGAATAAAATTGATAGTAACTATGTGTTTTATGGACATGAACATACTGGTAGAATAGATTTTATAAATGGTAAATCATTCTATGGAATAGGTAGTAGTGGTTGTAGAAAAGATGATACTACATACTATTACATAATAGATACAAAGAAAGATAAAGTTAAAAAGATACCTCTTAAATATAATAGAAGAAAGTTCTTACAAAGTATCGACAGTATTGAATTTCCAAATAAAGAGCATATTAAAGAAGTATTTTTTGGTATAGAAAAAGGAGATCACGAATGATCTCTTTTAATTATCTATTTTAATAGTTATATCACTTGTAGGATAACTGCAACATGGATGAATATAATTGAATTTTATGTCTGCCTTACGTCTATGTTCCATACCATCTTTAACACGAATAGTACCCCAAAGAAGCAAACTTCTACAGTAGCCACATTCTCCGCATCTACATTTACTTCTAACTCTAACATTACTAAGTTCTAGAGCAGAAAGTATTGTTTGATTTTCAAAACAAGTTACATTATATTCTTCATTATTAGAAAATACTTTTATATTATATTGTTTTGGAAGCTCTTCAGCTTCGCTTTTAACTTCTTCTTTTACCTCAGTGGTTTCTTCTTCACTCTCATCATTTTTTTTAGTTTTTTTCTTTTTCTTAGGTTTTTCATCAACAATATCTACAACAATTGGTGTTTCTATAGAGTCTCCAATATTTTCTTCAATAATAGGACTACTTTCAAATCTTAAATCCTTTATACCAAGATTTAAAACTTCTAATTCTTTTTTCATTTCATCATAAAAGTCTAAACTACCACAAGCAAACACTGTAAATTTTGCTGTGACAAAACTTTTGATCATATTAATAGTAATTCTATTTTTAGCATTCTCTTTATTAACAAATATAACTTTAATACTATTGTTAGTGTTAGAAAGTCTATTAAGTTCATCTTTATATATAAATTCATTTTCACTATTAGCTTCATAAAATATAGTTATATCCTTATCAAGAGATTTATCTTCAATACTTTTAGCTATTGAAAGTAGGGGACTTATACCATAACCACGAGCTATACCAACTAATTGTTTCTTGTCTCTTATAGTTGATGGAAAGAAATTACCTGATGGACTAAGAGAATCTATTGTGTCTCCAATATCAAGTTTATCTAACATATAATTAGAAACTATACCATTACTTACTCTAGTAACACTTATTCTATAAACATTATTAATAGCTTCATTAGGAGAACTAGACAAAGAGTAAGCACGACTAACAAACTTATTATCAAACTGAAATAAAAGAGTAATATACTGTCCAGGTCTAAACGTAGCTAGACTACCACCTTCAGCATTACAAAAATAGAATATCTTAGTATTAGGATTAACATCAATAATATTTTTGATCATTAACTTCTGATGAGAAGGGTGTATACTTTTAGCAATTCTATCCACTATATATTCATTATTTATAGGACTAGTAGATGTTCTATTTATTATTTTTTCTCTATTTTCTTTTAGATTTTTAAAATTCTTTATATCTTTATTAGGAAAAGATGATATTTTTATTGGTTTCATTCTTCACCTTCCTTTTCTATATCTTTAAGTGTCATATTAGATATTTCATAACCATTTTGATATGTAGAATCATATCCATGTCCATAGTATGAGTAAGAACCACATAATCTAAGTCCATCTATTAAATAGTCTTCGTTCTTATTAGTTATTCTAGAAAGTACTGAATCAAAATTATTAAGCATATAACCATAAATACATCCATCAGGAGAACTATTATATTTAGAATATGTAATTGGTGAAGATATTTCTAATTCTTCGATATACTCTTTAATATTAACTCCTAAAGAAGTTTCAAATCTATTAATTAGCTTACTAGCAAGTCTCTCTTTAAAACTATAATAATTTTCTTCGTTCAATACTTTATCAAAAGGATTATCATAATATAAAGCAGTTATTGTTATTATAGAAGTTCCTTCTTCTGAAGCATCACTAATCGCATTATTTAAACAAGTAACAATTAAAGTATTAGAATCTAATGACTTCATACGTTCCGCCTCACTATTACTATCTAAACTATTATATATAAGATATTGATAATTCTTAAGACCAAGATCACTAATACTTTTATCAAGACCTAAATATATAGTAAATGCTGTAGCACCTAGTTTTCTACTATTAGTAAGTTTTAACGCATTAACAGGAACAGTATCTATCATAGAACCAAATACATTCATAGGACTACTGTTAACTATAATATGTTTACTTTTATACATATTACCTTTCTTAGTAGTAACACCACTTACTTTGTTATTGTCTATTAATATTTTATTAACACTTTCGTTATAATAAATCTTACCACCATATCCAATTATCTTATTCTCAATAGCATTAGAAATCTCTTGACTTCTATTTTTAGGAATATATCCTTTCTTAGTAATATATTGATAGAAGAAATAAACATAGTGAGCAAAATTCATATTTATAGAAGATACACCAAAATATATCCAGTATGACTTTATAATATCTTCTATTGTTTTAGGAAGCTTAATTTTTTTAAATACTTCATCCATTGTATACGTAGATACATTTAAGAAGTTAGGGTAGTTTTTCTTAAGAAATTCAATATCACAACTATTATTCTTTAAATAGTTAAAACCATTATATACTTCTTTAGCAAGTTCAAAGAATTCTGATATTTTGTCTTTACATCCAGGTTCTATCTCTTCCATTTTTTTAATAAATTCATCTACTCCAAAAGGTATAACATATTCACATCTAGGATTATCAGTTTTAACAATTTTATATGCTTCAGGAATTTCTACCCATTCAATCTTTTCATTTAAATCAAATTTATTAAATAAACTTCTTATATCTCCCTCATCACTTTCACTACCAAAGTTATTAAGTTCTCTTAAAGAAGCTTCAAATTCAAATCTACCACGAACAAAACTAGTAGCAAGACCACCTGGAGTACTATTAGATTCTAAAACCAAAACACTCTTACCATTAAAAGCAATATTTAAAGCAGCCATCAAACCACCATTACCAGCACCTACTACTATAACATCATATTCTTCGCTCATCTCTAAACTCCTTATTATAATATAATTGTAGCAAATTATTAGAAATAAATAAATAAAAAAACTAACTAAATGTTAGTTCTTACACTCTTCGTCATCACACTTTTCATTAGAGTATTCTACTTCTAAAGTTATATGACTTATTTTATCTTCTATAAGTTTATTTTTAATATTATTTTTAGTATTAATGATATCTTGTTCACTAAGTACTTTATTTAAATGAATATGAGCTGTCATATAATTATTAACTCCATCCATAGACCATATATGTATATGATGAACATTATCTACGTTTTCATTACTTTCTATATCTTTTTTAATAGTATCAATCTTAACATTCTTAGGTACTTTCTCCATAAATATATTATAGATATTTTTCATATATTTATATACTTGATATAAGATATATACAGCAATTAATAATGAAAGAATTGGATCTATAATAATTATATTCCATACTTTTATACAAATACTGCCAATAAGTAAGAATAACCATATAACAGAATCCTCTATTAAATGAATATTAATCTTTCTATCTTTTTCTTTACTTCTAACAACTTTAATAGTTGCATATAAATTAATAAGAAGTCCAAATATACCAAATATAATCATAGCATCATAATTAACATCTTGTGGATTCATTAGTCTTGGAACAACGTTATAAATAATAACAACACTACCAACTAATAATATAAATGAAGCAATTAATGAGCCAAGCATAGTATATCTTAAATATCCATAAGAATACTCTTTATTAGGAAGTTTCTTACTTTTCTTTTCAAAGAAATATGTAATACCAATAGTAATAGAATCACCTAAATTATGAAGTGAATCAGATACTATAGAAATACTATTAGTAAGTACTCCACCTATAGCTTCTATAATAGAAAACACTAAGTTTAAAAGAAATGCTATTCTAATATTTTCAGGTGTCTTACTAAGTAAAATTACTTTCTCATTTACTTTTTCTTCTAATTTTTTTTCTTTCTCTTCAATATTTTCTTTAATAATCTTTTTCATACTTACACCTCTAAAATATTATAACATACTTAAATTATATAGTACACAAATAATATTGAATGAAATCCTTATTTTTAGTATAATTATAGTGGTGATTTAAATGAAATTATTAGCGGAAATTCTTAATATATCAGAAACTAGTTATGAAGTAGAATTAGCTATATTATTATTAGTTATGCTTCTAATAGTACTAGCAATAATTTGTTTAACAATAATTAAGAAAGTAAAAGATAAATAAATATGAAAAATAAAAAAATAGTAATCCATCTATGGTGGATATTTTATATTATATTTTTAGAGTTAGTTTATAGAGGATTTATAATTGGAAATATACTATCTGTTAATACATTAATGGTTATATTATTTAGTATTCCTTTTATAGTAATCTTTAGTACCATAACAACTATTTTTAATGAGAAAGTAAATAGAGTTTTAAATATTATTTTAGTGTCTGCTTTAACTTTAGTAACACTAGCTCAAATAGTATATTATAACTTTTATGACTCTATATTCTCATTCTTTTCACTTACGACAGGTACAGGTCAAGTAATGCAATTTTGGCAAATGATAATAGATGTAATACTAAGAATATGGTATATCTTTGTAATTATATTGGTTCCATTTATTTTATACTTAGTATTCAATAAAAAGTTTAGTTATAAAAGACCAAATAAAACAATAATTATTAGTGAAATTCTAGCATTTATTCTTTCATTTGTTGGTATATTCTTCGTAGTAAAATATGATAATAAAGGAATTTACTCACTTAGAAGATTACTTTTTAGTACCCATGCACCAATGCTTACAATAGATAAAACTGGATTACTTACTATGGAAGCAGTAGATGTTTATAGATATATGTTTGGTTTTGAAGAAGAAATATATATTGAAGAATCTACTCCGGTAGTAAAAGAAGAAACTAAAGAATATAACATTTATAATATAGATTTTGATAAATTAATAAGTGAAACTAATGATAAGAATTTAATAAGTATGCATAAATACTTTAAGAGTGTAGAAGCAACTGAAAAGAATAAGTACACAGGACTTTTCAAAGGCAAGAACTTAATCTTTATAACAGCAGAAGCATTCGATACAATAGCTATAAATAAAGATATAACACCAACACTATATAAAATGGCTAATAATTCATTCGTATTTAATAACTATTATCAACCATTATATCCAGTATCTACTTCTGATGGAGAATATATGAACTTAATAAGTTTGATTCCTAAAGAAGGTATATGGAGTTTTAAAAAGACTAGTGAACTAAGTATGCCACTAGGTATAGGAAACATGTTTAAAAAAGAAGGTTACAACGCATATGCATTTCATAATCATTCATACAAGTACTATGAAAGAAATAAATCACACCCAAATATAGGATTTAATTACTATGGATGTGGTAATGGTCTTGAAAAGAAAATGAACTGTAAACATTGGCCAAATAGTGATTTAGAAATGGTAGAAGCATCATTTGATTACTTCTTAAAAGACGATAAACCATTCTTAACATATTATATGACAGTAAGTGGGCACTTAAATTATAATTTCTATGGTAATAATATGGCTTCAAGAAATAAAAAAGCAGTAAAAGATTTAAAATATAGTGATGCTGTTAAAGCATATTATGCTACTCAAATAGAGCTAGATAAAGCATTAGAAAAACTATTGAAAACATTAGATGAAAAGAATTTATTAGAAGATACACTTATAGTTTTAGGACCAGATCATTTCCCTTATGGACTAACTACTAAAGAGATGAATGAAGTAAGTAAAACTGATAGAGGAGACAAGTTTGAAAACTACCATACAACACTTATAATGTATAATCCATCTATAGAAAGAACTGAAATAAATAAAGTAGTTTCAGGACTAGACTTACTACCAACAATATACAATTTATATGGAATAGATTATGATTCAAGACTATTAATGGGAAGAGATATATTTAGTGATTCTGAAGGTTTAGCTATATTATCAGATAGAAGCTGGGTAACTAATAAAGGAACATATAACACAGTATCAAAGAAATTCACAAGTACTACTGCTGAAGAAGTAACTGAAAAATATATAAATGAAATAAACTCAATCGTATATCAAAAATTTAGTATGTCATCATTAATATTAGATTATGACTACTATAAGAAACTGGGACTATAATATGAAAATAGAAGTAAAAGATATTGATTTAAAAAGTACGTTACTAAGTGGGGCATGCTTTAGAGTTATAGAAGAAGATGATGGAAGCTTCACCAATATATTAAAAGATAGAGTTATAAATATCAAACAAGTTACTAACACTTTAATAGTAGAATCTAATAATACAAACAACTTAAAGGAAGTAATAACAGAATACTTTGACTTAGATAGAGACTACAATAAAATAAATGAACAACTTATCAACAACGATTCTAAGATGGAAGATATTATTAACAAATGTAAAGGTTATAAAATACTAAATCAAGATTCATTCGAAATGTGTATAAGCTACATAATAAGTCAAAATAATAATGTAAAAAGAATCACAAACAGTATAAACTCTTTATCAGAAAAATATGGTAAGAAAGTAATATTTAATAATAAAGAATATTTCTTATTTCCAACATACGAAGAATTAAAAAAATTAAAGAGTGAAGACTTTAGAACACTAGGAGTAGGTTTTAGAGACAAATACCTAGAAGATTTCTTAGCAAAATATAAGTCATTAAAAGATATAAACAACTTATCAACAAGTGAAGCTACTAAAGAGTTAATGACAGTCAAAGGAATAGGTTTGAAGGTGGCTTCATGTATTCTATTATTTGGTTATAAAAGATTAGATACTTTTCCAATAGATACCTGGGTAAAACAAAACATCAAAGAAATCTATGGAATAAAAGATAATCAAAAGACAATAGAGAAATTCACACGTGAAAAATATAAAGAATATTCAGGTCTCGCAATACAATATTTATTTCATAGTAAAAGAAATATCAAGTAACATAAATTGTTGCTTTTTTCTTATAAAAAATGTGTTATAGTTATAATAGATGAGTATGAAGAATAAATTAATTAAAATTTTATTAACAATGAGTTTTAGTATACTAGTAATAACTATAACTATTATTGGTTTTTTTGAACAGAAAAAAATGGATACTATAGAAGAAGGATTTAATCTAAAAGGAGATAGAGAAGTAGTTATAGAATATGGAAATAACTATGAAGAAAATGGTTATACTGCATTAATAGATGGAATAAATATAACAGATGAAGTAGAAGTAATAAATAATGTTGATATCACTAAAGTTGGTACATATGAAATAAAATATATATTAAGATACAAAAATTATAATAAAACACTTACAAGAATAGTAAAAGTAGTAGATACTGAGGCACCAAAACTAACACTTAGTGAAAAAGAAATTTATTGCACAGTAAATGATAAATGTGATGATATAACATACAAAGTAACAGATAATTATGATACTGATTTATCTACAAAAGTAACAAAAACTTCAAACATAAATATGTCTAAAAAAGGTAATTATGAAGTTAAATATATGGTAGAAGACTCAAGTGGTAATGAAGCACAAGAAACATTAAAAGTACATGTCACTGATAAATTTGATCATACTTATGTAGAAGTTAAAATATCAACTCAAAAACTAGTTTATTATGTTAAGAAAAAACCAGTATTAACTACAGATGTAACAACTGGTAAAAACGGAGCAACTAAACTAGGAAACTTCAAAATACTTAGAAAAACTAAAAATCAATGGCTTGTTACTAAAAAATATAAATCATTTGTTAAATACTGGATGGCCTATGATGGAAGAAGTTTTGGTTTACATGATGCTTCATGGAGAACAAAATTTGGAGGACAAATCTATAAAACAAACGGAAGCCATGGATGTGTAAATCTTCCAACTAAAGCAGCAGAAAAATTATTTTCAATGATAGAAGTTGGGACACCAGTTTATATAAAGAGATAATATCTCTTTTTTATTGCTTTTTTTATTAAATTAAGGTATAATATACACTCAGCAAAGAGGGGAAAAAGGAGTGATAAATATGAAAATAATTAGAAAAACTAATATTTGTTCATTTAGAGCTAATAATAAATCTATAGGAGACTCTAGTATTGATGGACTACATTTTATAACTAAAAGTGGTTTTACATTTGATAGAGAAAGTGTAAATAAACATATATATACTAAAAAACCAATAATATATGAAACATCAAACGATGAAACATCTTCATATGATTATACAATATATAATCTAATGCTTTTTAAAAAGAGATTTCCTAATATGATAGTATCACTTGAAGACTATAAAATGGCACTTAATATAAGAGAAATGCTTGGTCTTGAAGGACAAGAATTAAAAGTTTCTACACCGGTAACAGGATCACTAGAAGGAGATTACATTGAGTATTCACATAATTCACTTGCATCACGTAAAGGAGAAATAGAAAGAACAAACGTATCTAAAATGTTAGAACTATTACGTGAGAAAAAGAAATTAATACTAGACTATGAAGCATTTAAAGACTCAGTTGGTGTTGAAGTACTAGACGAATTAGAAAGAAAAACACAAGGTAGTGATGATATACTTATTAGTACATGGACTCCAAAAAGAATATTAAAATAATTAATAAAAAATAGTTGCATTAATAAAATATATATGTTAATATTTTAACGAGGTAAAAATATATGATGGAATTAAAATTAAAACATCCTAACTATGTTTATAAAAAGTGTCTATGTGATACTATCGATTTTAATTTCTTTGGATTTCTCATCATTTAATGGTGAGATTTTTTTTGCCATAATTTATTGTTTAGAAGGAGGATTTATGAAAAAGAACAATAAAATGTTACTCGATGTTAATGAGAAACCACCAGTATTAAAGTGGATACTATTATCACTTCAACATGTATTTGCGATGTTTGGAGCTACTATACTAGTACCAATATTAGTTAATACTGCATCAGGAACAGAAGTACTATCTATACCAGTAGCACTTATATCTTCAGGGATAGGAACACTTATCTACATTATTTGTACAAGAGGAAAGAGCCCAGTATATTTAGGAAGTTCATTTGCATTTATTACACCAATGATAGTAGGGTTTGCTAAAAGTGGAAAAGCAAGCGTTTTTACTGCAATAATGGCAGTAGGACTAGTATATGTACTAGTAGCATTAATAATCAAACTAGTAGGTAAAAAATGGATTAATAAGTTATTACCACCAATAGTAGTAGGACCTATGATAATGATTATAGGTTTATCACTAGCACCAACAGCAGTAGAAGAAATAGGACTTAATATGGAAACAGTTCCATGGAAAAATATAGTAGTAGCACTAGTTGCATTCTTAACAACAGGAATACTTGCCGTAAGAGGAAAAGGATTCTTAAAAGTAATACCGTTCTTAATGGGTATGGTAGCAGGTTATATAGCATCAATGATACTAAGTATGGTAGATTATAGTGGAATAGTAAGTGCTAAAATAATAGCAAAACCAGACTTTTATCTACCATTTGTACACTATAAATTAAATTTCGGAGCATTACTTACAATAGTACCAATCGCACTAGTAACTATATCAGAACATATAGGAGATCACAAAGTACTAAGTGAAATAATAGATAAAGATTTAATAGAAGACCCAGGACTAGATAACACACTTATGGGTGATGGAATTGCAACATTTGCAGCTGGACTTATCGGTGGACCAGCAAATACAACATATGGAGAAAATACTTCAGTAGTAGGTATGACTAAAGTAGCTTCAGTCTGGGTAATAGGCCTAGCAGCAATAATAGCAATAATATTTGGATTCTTAGGACAACTAACAGCAATTATCTCATCAATTCCTACACCAGTATTAGGAGGAGTATCAATCTTACTTTATGGATTTATATCAGTAAATGGACTTAAAATATTAATTCAAAATAAAGTTGACTTCGGAAATACGAAAAATGTAATCGTAGCTTCTTCAATGTTAGTTCTAGGACTTGGTGGAGCCGTTATATCAGTAGTAACTAAAAATATAAATCTTTCAATATCAGGAATGAGCTTAGCAGCAATTGTAGGTATACTTCTAAACTTATTAATTAAGGAGGAAAAAGAATGAAAGAAATAGTATTAAATCATCCACTAGTTACTCACAAATTATCAATACTTAGAAATGAGAAAACAGGTACTAAAGAATTTAGAGAAATAATAAGTGAAATATCAGTATTACTTTGTTATGAAGCAACAAAAGATGCAAAACTTGAAGAATGTGAAATAAAAACTCCTCTTGAAAAATATAAAACTTATAAATTGAATGAAGATAATTATGCATTTGTACCAATTCTAAGAGCTGGAATGAGTATGGTAGATGGTATATTAACAGTAATACCAAATGCTAAAATAGGACATATAGGTCTTTATAGAAATGAAAAAACATTTGAACCAGTAGAATACTACTATAAAATGCCAAAAGGAATAGAGAATAGAGAAGTATTTGTTTTGGATCCAATGCTAGCTACCGGAGGAAGTGCTATCGCAACAATAGATAGACTTAAAAAAGATGGTGTTAAGAAAATAAAATTCTTATGTATTATCTCATCACCAGAAGGAATTAAAGCATTAAAAAAAGCACACAAAGATGTACAAATATATACTTCTTGTGTAGATAGATGCTTAAATGAAAATAAATATATTCTACCAGGACTTGGAGATGCAGGAGACAGAGTTTACGGTACAAAATAAACAAATGGTTAAATAAGAAAAAAGTATGTTATAATAATAATATGATAAAGAAGATACTAAAAGAAAATTGGATATATATGTTAATTATTATCTTATTGATAGTATCTTTTATTGTGATAAAAAATAGTAGTCTTTACAAAGATGTTGTAAACTTTGACTATAAAGTAATTGAATTTTTTGGAAACATAAATGACAAGAGGTTAACATCTGCTATGAGTTACATAACAAATTTTGGTGATTGGTACATACCAATTATAATAATCGTGTGTATATTTTTATTTTTAAAGAATAAATGGTACTTCTATCTTATATCAGGTAGTTATTTATTTTCTGGAATAGTTGTATTCATTACAAAGAGTTTAGTTCAAAGACCAAGACCACTAGAAGCGCTAATAAAAATACCAAGTAGTTTTAGTTTTCCAAGTGGACACACTCTAACATCAATAGTATTTTATATGACATTATTTTATCTTATGACTGAAAAGTCAAACAACTTTATAAGAATAGTTTTTGGATTATTATTTTGTTTTTTAATAGCTATAGTTGCATTCTCAAGAGTTTGTCTAGGAGTCCATTTCTTCTCAGATGTAGTAGGTGGATTCATATTAGGTATACCTTGTTTACTATGTAGTATAAATATAATAGAAAAGAATTTTAAGGAGAAATTAGTATGAAAGCATTAGCCTTAGAAGGTGGAGGAGCAAGAGGAGCATATGAAGCAGGTGCTATAAAAGCTCTATCTAAAAAGAAAATATTTTTTGATGCAGTCGCAGGTACATCTATAGGAGCAATAAACGCAGCATTCTATGCATGCAATAATCTAGATGGAATGTACAAACTATGGGAAACAACTGATAGTAAAGAACTATTCGGATTAAATGGAAAATTCTTAAATGATATTTCAAAACATAAATTCAATTTAAAAGAAATAAAAGAAAATAAAGAAGAGATTGAAAAGATAATAAAAAATATAGGCGTAGACACAACTAATATAAGAAAGCTTCTATCAAAGAATCTAAAAGAAGATAAATTCTATAAAAGTAAGATTAACTTTGGTTTAGTAACTTTTAGTATAAGTGATTTAAAACCACTTGAGATATTCAAGCGTGATATACCAAAAGGTAAATTTGTAGATTATGTTTTAGCTAGTGCGTACTTACCAGGTTTTAAGCTTGAAAGAATTATTGATGACAAGTACTATTTAGATGGCGGAGTACATATGAATTGTCCTATAGATATGCTTCTAGACGAAGGATATGATGAAGTATATGCAGTAAGAGCATGGGACAATAGAAAGCTAAAATATAAGCCAAGAAAGAATACAAAAGTTCACATTATTACACCAAGAGAAGACTTAGGTTCAATATTAGTATTTACTCCTGAAGTATCACTCTATAGAATGAATTTAGGTTACTTTGATACTTTAAAATACTTAGATAACTTAGATGGTAATAAATACTATTTCAAACACAAAGATGAAACATACTATGATAGACTATTTGATAAAGTAACACTAAAAAGAATGATAAAAAAATATAACAAAGGATTACCACCTAGATCAAATAAAGACTTTATCATAAAAATAATAGAGAAGGTATGTAAGCAAAAAGACATACAAAGATTCAAAATATATAATATTCCATATCTAATTACTAAACTAAAATATCAATTCGCAGGTGATAAGAATAATATTTATTATGATTTTATAAAAAATATAAAAGTAGATTTTGAAGAATAATCTACTTTTTTTAATAAAGGACTTGCAAAAAATATATTTTATTGCTAAAATATTATTTACAAATGCAGGTATAGTTCAACGGTTAGAATGTGGCCTTGCCAAGGCTAAGATGCCGGTTCGATTCCGGTTACTTGCTCCAATTGAATACAACTTACGAACCTATTATGGTGTCGTAAGTTTTTTAATATCTAAAATCTAATCCACTGTTAGCTTGGAAGACATATATAGATGTTCTCTTTCTAGGAAGGAGGACATTTTTTAATGCTTAATTTTAAAACAATAGAAACATTAAAGCCTAACTCAATTATAGAACTAAAAATGTCGTTTTTATTTTGCCATTCATATGCTTTATTAAAAAAGATCGTGAACTTGTGATATAATTATATAAGAGAGATATTAAATTTATTTTTTAGAATGAAGTGGTAGGTAATAAATATTGTGAAAAAAATCTATATAATAACAGGAGCAAATGGCTTTTTAGGTAATAACATTATAAGAAAGTTAGAGCAAGATGCCGATAACGAAATTAGAGCTTTTGTATTAAATGGTGATTCTATTAAATCACTAGAAAAATTAAAATGCAAAATATACTATGGTGATGTAACTAAAAAAGAAACTTTATCATCAATTTTTGAAAATATTGATGGTAAAGGAGTTTTTGTAATTCATTGCGCCGCAGTAGTATATATAAAATCAAAATACAATCCACTTGTTTATAATGTTAATGTTAATGGAACTAAAAATATAGTAGATAAGGTAATAGAGTCAAAAGCAAAACTTATCTATATTAGTAGTGTTCATGCAATTCCAGAACAACCTAACAATAAATTAATAACAGAGATAACTAATTTTAATCCTGATAATGTTAAAGGATTATATGCAAAAACAAAAGCAAAAGCTGCGAAGTATGTACTTGATGCAGTAAAAAATAAAAAAATTAATGCTTGTATAATTCATCCTTCTGGTATTATAGGTCCAAATGATTTTGGCAACAGCCACTTAACACAGTTAATAAAAGAAGTTACAAATGGCAAATTATTTGCTTGCGTAAAGGGTGGATATGATTTTGTTGATGTAAGAGATGTTGCAGATGGTGTTATTAGTGCTTGTAAAAGTGGTACTAATGGTGAATGCTATATCTTATCAAATAGATATATAACAATTAAAAAATTATGTGATTTGATTTGTGATGTGCAAGGAAGAAAAAAAATTAAAATGGTATTACCAATAGGTATTGCAAAATTAGTAGCACCTTTATTTGAAGTATATTATAATTTAAAGAAACAAACCCCACTTTTTACAAAGTATTCACTATATACACTGTCTTCTAATGCTAATTTTAGTAATGAAAAAGCTAAAGAAAAGTTAGGATTTAAAAATAGAAATATGAAAGAAACAATAAAAGATACAGTTGAGTGGATAAACAAAAGTAAAAAAGATAAATAGTAATTTGAGGAGGAAAATATAAATGAAAAAAATTATTTATTAGGTTTATTATTTGGTATTGCATTTGCAATAATTTTTAGTTTAATATTTATTCAATTGCTTGGTTTTGCAGGAATAGGTATTGGAATTTGTTTGGGAGTTTCATTAGGTTTAATATTTGGTGCAGTATTTAAAGAAGCTGAAAAGGAAGAAAAAAGTCAAAATAATCATGACAAATAAATTACAATTTAGTGATTTGTTAGATAAATAGTATTTGAAAGTGAGATGTGATTATGAAAAAAAAGATATTAAAGATATTTTTAATAATGCTAATAATACTAACTTTTATGTTATTATTACTTATAATTTTGGGTATATTATTGTTTTTAGGAAAAGTTCAAGATTACACCTATTTGAATATAAATAATTCCAACAAAGAAAAAATTATAAATTTGCTACAAGAACAAGAAGAAAATATGTTTTACTTGAAAGATAATATAGATCTAAAGGCTTGTTATAAAAATATAAAAAGAATAGAAGTAATTTATAGATTCCCAGATGGAGAAGATTATACAATTTATTGCAAAGAAGATAAAGTTAATTTTTCTTTAGATAATGCTAACTATAATCTTCCTAACTATCTTAGCAAAAATGGGCATTTAGGTTTAAGATTTAAATAAAAAATTACAATTTATTAGTGAGATTAGTTTGAAATATAACTAGTCTTTTTAATTTTAATTACTAACAAAATTACACAAGTTATCAACAAATTTAAAATAGTAGGAATATTACTTACAGATATTCCACCTCCACCTGTGGGATCATTAACAATAGTAATTAATTCTGTAATATTAAATAAATAACCAATACCATTAATAATCAAGAATGAAACAGCAAATATTAAGATTGATTTTGAAATTCTAATATTCCATGCAATAGCATAAAATCGTCATCATCTGTTCTTGCGTTGTTTACTAAAGAATATATTTTTATCTTTTATGAATACTATAACAAATAGAATTATTGATATTACGATACAAGGAATATAAAAATCGTTATAACTATCTGGATAAACTAAATCAGAAGGAGAATTTTTATCATAATATACTTTTACTTTATCATTTAATTTACTATTATCTATTTCATTTGTTGATCTATATATCATTTTACTATAAGTTTGATTATCAACTGTATATTCTACTATAGGAGCACTATAATATTCGTTATAATCAATAATAGTTGCATCTATCTTTTCTATATCAAGATATTGTATTTGTTCTATACCAAGCGTAAGAATTCCAAATGCTAATAGTATTTTAGCAATCAATACCATAAGTTTGAAAATTGAGTTTTTTCTTGTTTTTTTATTTTCAAACAGAATTAATATGAACCTTGTAACAAAAGTTATAACTAGAAAACCTATATAAACAAATAAAGCACATAAGTTTATAAATTCTTCACCAAAGTATGTTAGTCCAGGAGCAAATCCAACACCAGGTAAATTACTATAATATAGCATTAAAAGTATAGTTAATATCAAAGCAATTACTTCATACTTAAATAAAGCATTCCATTCAGTTTTTCTTTTTAAACATTTAATATAATTGATTACTAATAAAATAAAAACTAATATATGTAATACTATAAAAACAATAACCATTATAATCACCAACTATCTTATAAAATCATTATACTAAAAATTCATAACATAAAAAGACAAGAAATTCTTGCCTTTATCTTTTCTTAATTTCATTTTTAATGAACTTTATAAATTCATCTATACTTAATGAAATAGTTTCATCACTATTATATTTTCTATAACTAATTAAGTTGTTATCTCTTTCATTATCACCAATTATAACAGTATATGGATTTTTCATAATATTGCTTTGTCTAACTTTTTTATTCAATGATTCTTTTGAGTCATCATAACTTACTCTTATATCTTCTTCATTTAATATATCAAATATTTTCTTACAGTATTCATCATGATATTTAATATTTATTGGAACTATGTTTACTTGTACAGGACTTAACCAAACTGGAAGTACTCCTTTAAATTGTTCTAGTAATAAAACCATAAATCTTTCATAAGAGCCTAAAACTGCTCTATGTACCATTACTGGATGTTGTTTGATACCATTTTCATCAATATAATTTAAATCAAATCTTTTAGGCATAGCAAAGTCTAATTGAACAGTTGGTATTTGTATATCTCTACCTAATGCATCTTTGAACATAAAGTCAAGTTTAGGGCCATAAAGTGCAGCTTCTCCTTCACACCTCTTAGCATTTAACCCAAGTTCACGAGAAACTTCTTCTAACATTTTTTCACATATATCCCAGTCAGAAGAATCTCCAATATATTTTTCAGGATGATTATAATCTCTAACTGAAAGAGAAACCCATACATTATTCCATAGACTCATTCTAGAATAGAAATCATGAATTAGATTACACATATTAATAACTTCTTGTTTTACTTGGTCAACTTTACAAAAAGAATGACCATCTTCAACAGTAATAGCATAAACTCTTGATAAACTATTTCCAACTGCACCTGGTAATTCAGCTCTATATTGCTTGTCAGACTCCATATATCTAATAGGTAAATCCTTATAACTTCTTAATTTAGAAGCAAATATTTGAGTATGATGAGGACATTGTACAGGCTTAAGTACAAATTTATGACCCTTAGGAGAACTAACTCTAAATAATTCATCATTAAATTTTTTAGCATGACCTGAAGTTTCAAATAAAGAAATATCCGCAAGAGAAGGGCAACTTACTTTTTGAAAACCATATTTTCTACATACTCTTTCAATCTCTTTTTGAAGTTCATCTTTTATAATAGTTCCTCTAGGAGTAAACAAAGGTAGTCCAGCTCCAACATAATCAGAAAAACAAAATAAATCTAAATCTTGTCCAATCTTTCTATGATCTCTTTCTTTAGCTTCTACTAAAAATTCCTTATATTTATTAAGTTCATCTTCATTATTAAAACTCTTACCAACTATACGAGTAATCATTTCATTATTAGCATTTCCTTCATAATAAACACCACTTATTCTAAGAAGCTTAACAAATACACTATTATCTAACTTCTTAATTTCATCTTCTAAATAATTAAAATCATTTTCACTAATTTGACCATCAGCATTAAATTCATAATAAAATTCATTATCATCATAAGACATACTATCTTGTCTTACATTTTTATAATTTTTTTGAATTACTTCTTTCAGTAACTCTACACATTTCTTATTCATATTTTTACCTCTTTTCTTTATTTGCTTTTGAGGGGATAAATCGTTCTAGTTTCCGTGTCTTCCGTCATTTCATCATCTCCTTTAAACAAAAAGAGAATGATACCAAGGAGTCATATAGACGGTACCATCCTCTTATTTAACTTTATTTTTATAACCGTTATTCGGGCACATGAGTTTCCTCAGCAACATAATAGGTAGTAATCATTAACTTTATTTATTAGTTCACACCAACCACTAACTCTCTTCAAAATAATATTTAATGATGTTGTCCTATATCATAGTATTTCTTACATAAATTATAACATTAACTAAAATAAAAAGTCTATTACTTGATTGTAATAGACCTTGCATATACATTATTCTTTACTAGTTAAGCAACGTTAAAACAATCAATAATACAAATTGACTTAGTTTTTAAAGTATTAGTTGTCGTAGTCATTTGATTGTTTAACATCATAATCTCTCCCTTTCAAAAGCAGTTATATAATATCATAAATGTTTAAAATAGTCAAATTATGTACTTTGTACAATAAAAAAGTTGGTATTATTTTACCAACTTTAAACATTATTTATCTTCTTTTTTCTCTTTAGAATTCTTTTTACTTTCTAACTTCTTAGCATCATCTACTTGTTTTAAACCTAAATTAATAAAGTATATAATTACTAACCAAGCAAGTACTGTTAGTATTATTTGAAGTAAATAATAAGGTAGGTTAATAGGCATATCCCAGATACCATGAAGTACTACTGGTATTAAACAAATAAGTAAAAATCTTTTATCATTTAAGTGTTTCTTATCAAGTTTTTCAAATCCTTTAACATACATAAGTGCAGCACCTTCAATAGCAGCCCAAGCAACGTGTCCACCTGGAGCTAAGAAACCACGAAGTTTAATAACATCAAGCATTGTACTAAGCCCACCATTAAGACCATATCGAAGTATATATCCTGCAGTTTCAAAAGCAGCAAATCCTGCACCAACAGCAGCACCAACTAATAAACCATTTAATATATAATTACTTTTCTTACTCTTGAATAAGAAGAATGCAACTATAGCAGCTTTAGCAACTTCTTCAATAAGACCAACCATTAATGCACCAAAGAATGTTGTAATATCAGTATTAAAGTCAAGTGAGAAGAATAGGATAGCAAGTATTAAACTAAGCCCACCACCAAGTATAAAGTATTTCATAACTTTATAGAATGGAATATTTCTAAATATATTAATTTCATAAAAGAATATAAGTATCGTAACTGGAACAGCAAAAGCAGCAAGCATAATCATTGCAGGTAAGAAGTTAGCGTTTCCATAACTTACAAATCCAATTCTAACTGGTATATATGCAATTAAGAAAAACATTAATATTTTAAAATATACCCAAGCATTAGCTTTCCTAGGATCTATATCTTTAACATCAGGAGTAGTTTTTTCTCCTCCACAGATGAATACTTCATCAAGTTCTTCGTCTGTATGTTTATCAAAAGTATGTTTAAATAGATCTTTAAATGTTACATAATTTTCGCTTTTAGCTCCAGTTATTTTATCTAGATTTTCATTTATAATACTCTGAGGATTCTTCTTTTGAAGAGGGTAACCACACTCAGGACAAGCACTATCACTTTGTTTTACTTCACATCCACATTCAGGACAAACCATCTTATCATTTTTAAATCCACAATGTGGACACACTTTAGCTGTACTAGAAATTTCTTTTTTACATTCACTACATTTTATTAATGCCATATTAATTCATCTCCTTTAATGATTTTATTATCAAAGCACCAGTATTGTTTATTTCTGCTGTATTAGTGTTTTCTTCTTTTGTAGTTACAAGATACATACTATTACCTATCAAGAATGCATATCTATTATCAACTACGATATGACCATTAGAAGTATATGTATACTGAATACCATAAACATACTTATCACCAATATAAGAACTAAGCATATTTATTGTGATAACTGCATCACTATATTCTTTAGCAATTTCATTAGTAAGTTCATTTAATAATTGAGCAGGGTCAGTATAGTTCTTATACTTTTCAATCATAATATATGGTATTAAAGCACCATCTTTATCTATATTTTTTCCTACATAGATACTACCTGACTTATCAACGTATACTTTATAGCTAGTTGGAAACTCAAAATATTTACCATTTTGATTATATTCATAATTACCATTTTGATTTGGTTTTAACTCAGTAGTTGAACTTCCACCATTACCAGTATTAGTATTGTTAGTTTTACTACCATTAAAGAATAAGAAATAACCAATCACAAGAACAACTAATATAATTATTAAATACTTATTATTCCATTTACCTTTCAATTCTTTTAATTTTTCATCATTAATTTCAATTTTCTTCTTAAAAGAATATCCACAATGAGGACAATTTTCAGCTTTATCACTTACTTTCTTATCACACTCTGGACATTTAATTAATGCCATATGTTTCCTCCTTTTAATATAAAATAAGTATATCAAAATAACAACTGAATGTCATTACTACAATAAATATTATTTCAAAAAAATCACATAATACTTAAGTACAAGTGATTTATTTATAAATTAATCTTTCTTTTTAAATATTCTACTTAATACACCTGGTCTCTTACCTTTGTATCCTTCTGGATAATCAATGCCATTTGGTAAAGAAACTTTAATATGACCTTGTTTAAACCATAAATAATCTCTTATTCCCTCAAGTTTAAAATCAGCAACTTCTATTTCAGCATGTACTTTTTCACATATCTTCTCAGCTTCTTCTTCAGATAAATTATTATATCTTCTAGCAATTCTATTTCTTTCAGTACAAATTTGTTCACCTATAGTCATAATTTCATCATCAGATAAATCTTTTACACTATCATAATCAATTATATAATCTAGTCCTTTAATGAAATCAACAACTTCTTTACCTTTGTATTCTCTAAATTGATATTGATTATCAGGAGAACATATAAAGATTCCTCCTTGTCCAAATATTTGAGAAAATGCTTCACCTGAACAACTTATTCCTAGAGTTGATATAACTGGTAATAAATGAGCTATATCAATATTTTGAACATATACTTTATCTCCTCTAATTATTTTCATGATAAACCTCCATTTGAAAAGTATTATAACACAACTCCAAAATAAAGGAAATAAACTCATTATTCCCTTAGTTATCTTTTTTAAAATCATTTAACATTTTATCAATAAGTTTAACTGTTTCATTACAGTTTTTTCTCTCTTCTTTACCATTGATAAAACTATTCCAGTTTTCTAATACTTCATCTATATTATTTTTATTAACTTTATCTTTAAATATAGCAAGTGCAGTCTTTCTATAATCCATTACTGCGACAGCTCCCATAGCATTATAATATGCTTCTTCTGGTATAGTAGATATTTGATAGAAATGAAGTGCCATATCATCATCTATTTTCCTTGGGTTAGAGATTATTACTTTATTAGCTCTAAATACTCCATGAGGGGTAGCAGACTCTACTATATCAATAACTTCTGCATCTTCTGGTAATTCAACATCATAAAGTGTATCACCTCTATGTAACCATCTTAAAATTTTTTCAGGAACAGAAAAGTTTATACCACCAAATTTTTTTCCACTCTTAGCATTTGGATTCCATGTTCTAGCTTCAGTAACTTCACCTAACTTATAATGAAAATTACTATTAGCTCCAGCTGTAAGTCCAAACATTACTTTAATATATTTCATATAATCACCTAATATAATTTTAACATTTAAAATAAATAAAAAGCACTAGTTTTTAGTGCAATTTACAGTTTCAGTTTTAACACAACTTCCATTATTAAGATTATATCCATCCTCACAACTTATAGTTTTAACAGTACTAGTTGAAGGAACACACCACATGAATGCACCTCCAACACCATCCTCTTCAGAATACATATAGTCATCTTTATCATTACAATGCCATCCACCAGTATTATCTGCATGATACTTTTTATTATAATTTAAGCATTTTCCATTCTTAAGTGTATATCCAGATGAACATGATTTTTTTTCTACTGTTTTTGTGATTTTTGTTCTAGTACACGTTGAACCATCTTCGCTAGGTGTACAGTATTCAGGACATGTATAAGGTACAACCCATTTAGCAGTAATTATAGAGTCTTTACTTATAATTGTGTCTTCAGTTACTTGAGTGCCATTAGTATTAATCCAACCTTCAAATTTGTATCCTTCTTTAATAGGGGTAACTGGTAAAATAATTTTAGAATCTTTAGCAATTATTAAATCATTAATTTCATTTCCACCATCAGTATTAAATTTAACTGTTACAGTTTTCTCTCCGGTTTTAACCCATCTTGGTTTTAAAGTGGTATTTTTTTCAAGTGTTGCATTTTCATCAACAACATATCCTTCATCATTAAGCCATCCAATAAATGTATTTCCGGCCATAACAGGCGTTTCTAAAAGCATAGGAACTTCTCCTTTAACACTTATTACAGTTATTGTAGAATTATTAACAATATAACTTATAGTAATAACTTCTTTATCTTTAGGAATCCATCTAACTTTTAATTCCATGTTACTATTTACTTTAGTATAGTTAGTTGCAATTTTATTATTATATATGAATCCACCAAATATATATCCTTCTTTGCTTGGTTCACTTGGTAAAGTAAGGTTTTCACCTTTTTTAATTCTTATCTTTTCAATAACACTACCACCATCAGTATTGAAAGTTACAGTATACTTACTATTAATAATTAAAATTGTAATAACTAATACAGCAATTAATACTAAAGCTATACCACCAATTATAATATATTTCTTTTTCATGTGTCCTCCATATTATATATATATCATAACAAAAAAATAGTGTAGTGTACACTATTTAGTTTTATTATATTTGTAAAATCCTTCACCGTTAGACATACCAAGTTTACCTTCATCAATATACTTCTTTAATAGTTTTTCCATTCCTTTAAAATTATATGGGGCTAAAAAAGAAGGAATTTTTACATACATAAGTACGATTTCATATGCAGTTTTAAGTCCAACTGTATCAAGTATTTGAAATGGACCTTTAGGTGAACCAGTACCAAGTGTCCAAGCCTTATCAATACTCTCTACGTCTGATATTCCATTAACTAATAAATCTAATCCAGAGAATAATAGGGGTATTAACATAGAATTTAATAAGTATCCAGATTTTTCTTTTTGAAGTGGAAGAGCTATCATATTAATATTTTCAGCAAACTTAATAACTTCTTTAAAATACTTTTCATCTGTCTTACTATGTTTCATTACTTCGGCAGTATTATTTTTCCATATTGAGTTAGCAAAGTGTAATGATAGGAATTTTTCAGGTCTGCCTGTATACTTAGCAAGTTTACTTGGTAACATAGTAGATGAATTAGTAACAACAATAGTTTTCTCATCAAGTATAGGAGCCATTTCTAAATATAAATCTTTCTTAGCTTTAAAGTCTTCAGTCATAGCTTCAATTACTAAGTCGGATCCTTTTAATGCTTTATTGATATCTAACTCTAACTTAATATTTTTATAAGCATCTTCTACCTTTTTAAGACATTTCTTTTCATCAAATTCATTTTTACCTACTATACCACGGCACCAATTATTAATGCTTTTACCATCTTTACTTGCCATTAGTTTTATAGCATCTATGTAAGACTTTTTAACACTTTCTAGTTTTGGTTTTGTTCTATCAATACTTCCTTTACTTCTAAGCCAAATAGTTACATTAAATCCGCAGTATGCTGATTGAAATGCTATTTGAGTACCTAGAACTCCACCACCCATAATAGTAATATTTTTCATGATTTACCTCCTAATAACTAAATAATTATATCATATTATAAAAACAAATGTTAAAACTTTACATATGCTAGACTATAACTTTTTAAAATAAAGATTATTTTAAAACTAGATAACATAATAAATATTCATCGATAATATAACTTGTAATAATTTACTAAATATGTTATAAAAAACTTAAAGGAGTTTATATGGGAAAATTTAGTAAAACAATGAAAGAAAAATATAAAGAAAAGAATAAAAAATCTATCGCAGTATATCTATTACTAAGACTTCTTGTAATAGTATGTATGTGGATTCAAATAGTGATGAAACAATATAACAATGCTTTACTTTGTGTACTTGCTTTATTCTTATTTACGATTCCAACTATAATATCAGAAAAATTTAAAATAGGTATTCCAAGTCTATTAGAGTCTATTATTTATATGTTTATATTTTCATCAGCAATTCTTGGTGAAATAAATAATTTCTATGGAATAATACCTGGATGGGACACTATGCTTCATACTCTTAATGGATTTATATGTGCAGGTATTGGCTTTTCACTAGTAGACTTATTAAATCAAAATAGTGAAAGAATTAGTTTATCTCCAGTATATGTAGCACTCGTAGGTTTTTGTTTTTCAATGACTATAGGTGTACTTTGGGAATTCTATGAATTTGCGAGTGATAGAGTATTCTTAACTGATATGCAAAAAGATAGAGTAGTTCAAAAATTCGGTTCAGTAGACTTAAATAAAGAAAAAGTTAATAGTACTGTTAGAGTAGAAAATATAGATAAAACAACAATACACACTAAAGACGACAAGATTTATGTTATAGAAGGTGGATACTTAGATATAGGTATTATTGATACTATGAAAGACTTATTTGTAAACTTTATAGGAGCAGTAGTTTATAGTACACTAGGATACTTCTATATTAAGAAAAGAGATTACTCATTTGTTAAAAACTTTATGCCAAATAAAATAAAGAACGAAAATTAATCGTTCTTTTTAAATTCATCTTTTCTCTCATTAAAGAAATCATAATATATTCTAACATTAGGTAGTTCTGTCCATTTCTTAGTAGTTACTTCTTCTCCATCTAAATCATATATACGAGCTTCCATTAAGTTAAGTAAAAATGGTGAATGAGTAGAAATAATAAACTGACAATTATAAAATCTAGCAGATTCTTCTATAAATTTTTTAAGTTTTAATTGATTCTCAGCAGATAAACTGTTTTCTGGTTCATCAAGTATATAAATACTGTCTTCCTTAATTTCTCTTTCCCAAAACATCAAAGCAGATTCTCCATTAGATTGCTCAACTATATTATTATTACCAAGTCTATCTCTTACATATCTTGACATTGTTTTTCTTTTAGAATCATATGAATCTTTTAATTTTTCATAGTTTTCAAAATTATTCTCACTATTAAATTTCATATCAAAGTATTCACGACTAAGTCTTTCTTTACGTCTATTAACATTAGCATTTATACTTCTAATATCAAGTAAATAATCAAACACATCATCACTAGTTATAGTTTTAATTTCCATAGGTTCTTCAAAACTCATATCATATTTACATTTAGAAGTATATAAATCAAAGAATGCACCTTTATCAAAACTTTCTTTTCTATTTGAATGTAAACACTCTGATATTATATTAAGTAAAGTACTTTTACCACAACCATTTCCTCCATAAAATATAGTTATATTACTAAAATTTATCTCTTTAAATCTTTTCATAGAAAATAAACCAATTGGATAATAAGAATTATATATATTTCTTCTATCTTCATCAAATAAGAAATGCTCTTGTACATCATCAAGTAACTCAAATCTTTTTAAATAAACCATAAAAACCTCCTAATCTTTAATAATAATACCTAAATATCTCGCAAGCATCGCAGCTTCTATCATACTAACACTAATACCTTTTAAAGATGAAATATCTATATTAATATCTTCTATACTAGAATTAGATAAATCAAAACCAATATGTTCAAGCCTTAGAATAGTTACTTTATTAAGACTACATTTATCAAATTCAATATTCTTAAAATGACATTCTGTTATATAAGATTCATCTATCATACATTCATTAAATAACAAATTATCAACATTCACAGAATAGAAATTACTATATCTTAAATTACAATTATTAAACTTTATGTTTTTAAGACTAACTTCACTAAAAGATACACCAATTAACTTAGAATTATTAAATATTACTCTATGTATACCAACACTTTCAAATACTTTATTAGATAAATCACAATTATTAAATATACAATCTATAAATTCAACATTAGAAAGCTCTATATCATTAAAATCTATCTTATTAAATATACAAGAGTTAAATGTAATATCTTTAAAACTAGTTATATTATTTTGATCAAACTCCTTATTGTCAATAGAATATTCATAATCTTCATCTTTATAATACTCAGTAAATTTAATTTTTGGATCAATAATTTTCTTCATAATTTTATTATACAATATAAAATGTCATATATTGTAAAAATCTTTATAATGTGTAGTTGTTATGTTAAAATAAAGATGTGATAAATATGAATGACATAAGTGTTTTTTATGATGAAATAATTAATGAAGCAAGTGCTGGTAGAGTAGATTGCTTTTTTATGATGAACTTACTTTTTAGTACATATTTAAAAGAAGAAAATAAAACTATTGAAGCCAAAAAGGATGACGATGGAAGATATTTGATACCAACTCTAGTCATAAAGAATAAAGAAAGTTTTAACAAATTATTAACAGAATATCTAGCTTTAGCAAAATCAAAATATGATTTAACTAAATATTATGAAGCACTTGAATTTGAAGACATAAAAAACCATGAACAAGTTATTAACAAGCTAGTTTTAACTACTTTATGGGCTAATGCTACATATGATGATTTTAGTGAGTCAGAAGAATTCTTAAGAAAACAAATATCATTCTTAAAAGACAATACTTTTAGTGAATATAATGAACCTACTATTATAGGATATTCTGAAATGTTAGGTGGATACGTAGAAATAGAAAACATATCTGAACCTATTCTAAATGAAACACCAAATTCTTTAAAAATAACTTTAATTGAACCTGAAACTAACGAAAGATATACTTTTCCATTAGTAAGATATGGTATAAAAGATGGTAAATGTTACATATACGCAGTTCAGAAGAATAAAAAGTTTGATATAGATAATAACTTTAAAAAGAAAGTAAATCGTAGACTATTTAAAATAGGAGAAAACTTTGATACTAAGAATGATACTTATGAAAACTATAGAGAAGGAAATCTAAAAGATGTTTCTGCTTCGTTCGTAGTTGCATCTAATATAGCTTTAGGTCTTTTATCATCAAAAGGTATCAATGATATAGTAGTGCCATCTATATTAATAGAAAGATGGAATGCTAAAGAAAAAAATATTATTGTAAGATCTAGAAGAGAAAGAGAACAACAAGAATACATAGAAACAAATAAAAATGAACATAATGAAATACAAAGCAATTTAACTGAAAAACTACTTAGAACATTCTTAAGAATAGTTAGTCATAATAGTACTTTTGAAGTAATGGCTTATCCATTTGATATAGATTCATCTCTTCACATGAGAACTAGCCCTGAACTAGATTGTAATAATAGTTTATTAAATGAAACTTTTCTCATTGGAGAAAAAGTAAATAGTAAGAAAATATGATATAATATATGTACGGAGGAAAATATGCTTGTAAGTAAAGATTGGAAAGATTATGAATGTATTGATGCAGGTAATGGTGAAAAGTTAGAACGCTGGAAAAACGTAATTCTAAGAAGACCAGATCCTTGGGCATTATGGACACATAAAGATACAAAAGAATGGCATAGTTATCATGCAGTGTACCATAGAAGTGATAAAGGTGGAGGATACTGGGAAAATAAAAAAACTTTTCCAGAATATTGGACTGTTGAATATAAAGGATTAAAGTTAAAGGTAAGCCCTACAGGATTTAAACACACAGGTTTATTTCCAGAACAAGCAGCTAACTGGGATTTTATTATGTCTAAGATTAGAAATGCTAATAGACCTATAAAAGTATTAAATCTATTTGCATACACTGGAGGAGCTACAATGGCCGCATCATACGCAGGAGCAGTAGAAGTAGTACACGTAGACGCATCAAAAGGAATGAATGATTGGGCTAAAGAAAATGCAAAACTTTCAGGACTAGAAAATAATAAGATTAGATATATTTGTGATGACTGTTTAAAATTTGTAGAACGCGAGAAAAAAAGAGGAAATAAATATGATGCTATAATAATGGACCCACCAACATACGGAAGGGGTCCCTCAAAAGAATTATGGAGATTTGAAGATAGCTTAAATAAACTAATAGACTCATGTATTGATATACTAAGTGATGATCCATTATTCTTACTTATAAGTTCATATACAAAAGGTATAACACCAGAAATATTAAAAAATATTTTAGAAACAAGTGTTGAAGAAAAACTAAAAAATGGTAAAATAAAAACAGATGAAATAGGACTACAAATCTCAACAAGAAATATGATACTTCCTTGTGGAGTCTATGGAAGGTGGGAAAAAAATGAAAACTAAAATGATACTTAAAAGTATATTCGTAACAGCTTTGTCATTAATACTTGTTGCTCTTTCAATAATCGCATTCACTAAGATCGATAAAACAGATGCATTATATGAATTAACTAAAGATAAAGATTATAGAATAATTGATAATATTGATAGTTGTTCTAAAAAGTTTATGGATTGCTTTTATGTTACAGATGAGCAAGAATATTGTTTTGAATGTAGAAAAAGTAATGAAATTCTATTAGAATGGACAGATGGTTCACAAACTAAAATGATAGATTCTCTAAATGATGGAACAGTTAGTATAGAATCACTTATAGAACATGGACTTAAGGTTGTAACAAATAATGATTAATATTATTTATGAAGATAACCATCTTTTAGTAGTAGAAAAACCTATAAATATACCAACCCAAGAGGATAATACTAAAGATAAAGACCTTCTAACAATTCTAAAAGAATATATAAAAGAAAAATATAATAAACCGGGAAATGCATACTTAGCACTTGTTCATAGACTAGATAGACCAGTAGGTGGTATTATGGTATTCGCAAGAACCTCAAAAGCCGCATCTCGTCTTTCTGAACAAGTAAGAAACAAAACATTCAAAAAAACATATAACGCAGTAGTTATAGGAAACATAAATAAAGAAGGTAAACTAAAAGACTATCTTTTAAAAGATGAAAAAAAGAATATAGTAAAAGTAGATAAAAATGGAAAAGAAGCAATACTAAACTTTAAAAAATTAGATTACAAAAATAATATGTCTTTAGTAGAAATAAATCTAGAAACTGGAAGAAGTCATCAAATAAGAGTACAAATGTCTCATTATGGCTATCCTCTTTTTGGTGATCAAAAATATAATAAGACATCTAAAATTGGAGAACAAATTGCATTATTTGCTAAAAGAATAGAATTTATTCATCCAACTACTAACAAATTATTAACATTTGAACTAGATTTACCTCATCGCTATCCATTTACTATTTTTAAATAAGGAGTAAAAGTGAAGAAAAAACTAAATATAGAAGTAGATATGAGTGAGAAAAAGCATTTCATAAGTAAATATAATGAAAATACTTTAGCTCCAGAATTAAAAGACTACCTACTTAATGAAATAACAGGTTATGATATAAATACAAAAATAAATATAATTATAGATACTAAATTTGATTTAACAGATGAAGAAAAAGATCACTATAAAAAACTAATCATAAAAGAATTTAAAGAAAGTAACGATGAAATTCTATATGAGATTGAACAAAGCAACTTAAAGAAATTAACTTTATCATTAATTGGAATTTTATTCATAATAGCTGCATACTTCTTTAGTCATATTATGGGAGATATATTAGAAGAAATACTAACAGTATTTGGATGGGTTGCTTTATGGGAAGTAGCATACGCTATATTCTTTACAGATGCATCTAGAAGAAGAAAAATAAAAAGAAATAACCAAATAATAAATGCAAATATTAAATATAAAGACAAGTAATCTTGTCTTATTCTTTTGTAAACTTAAAAAAATAGATTAAAAAAACATAAAATAATTGTTATAATATATAATAGGTGAGAATATGGAATTTGAAAATGATATTAATTACTTAGATCAACACTTTCTAATTGATAGAAGCATAATCAATTTATTTGTTGATTCAGCAGAATTAAAACCAACTGATAATGTAGTTGAGATAGGACCGGGTAAATGTGAAATAAGCGATATAATTGCTAAAAGATCTGGTCATTTAACATGTATAGAAATAGATAGAAATCTAGAACATTTTATTAGTGTTTTAAAAGATAAACATGATAACGTAGATGTTATATATGGGAATGCACTTAATGTATATATTCCACCATGTGACAAAATTATTTCAGCACTTCCATATTCAATAACAGAACCATTTATAGAAAAACTACTTAGATGTGACTTTAATATGTGTATTCTAATCGTAGGTAAAAGATTTGCTGATGCAGTTGTTAACAAATCACTAACAAAACTTGCACTTCTTTCAAATTCATTCTTTGATGTTACTAAGATAATGGATATAACACCTGATGCATTTGATCCATCTCCAAGAGTAATGTCATCAATGATAAGACTTGTAAAAGTACCAAGAGAAGACTTAAAATTTAGTTTCAAGAGATTTATATTTAGAGAAATGTTTTTCCATAGAGATAGAAAACTTAAAAATAATTTAATGGAAGCTTTAATAGAATTTGCTAAACTTCATGATAAAAAACTAACTAAAAAAGAAAGTAAAAGTATTATAGAAGAATATGAAATACCAAAAGAAATACTAAATAAAGAAATGGAAAATCTATCTAACGAAGAATATGAATTAATTTATAACATATTAAAATAAGGAAATTAACTTTCCTTATTTTCTTTTATAAACTT
>UMHM01019239.1_pt1 | contig 32992 bp, 29 predicted proteins | sample 1965501 | NCBI WGS metagenome assembly UMHM01 (sample SAMEA4836095, study PRJEB28245) | human gut metagenome | biome: gut microbiome; material: fecal sample | place: Denmark | collected 2008
GTAACATGCATGGAACTGTTGGTCGGAGTGAAGAGACTCGAACTCCCGACATCTTGCTCCCAAAGCAAGCGCGCTACCAACTGCGCTACACCCCGTTGCTTTCAACATCAGCCTATTTATCATAACCTATTCCGCGTTTTATGTCAACGATTTTACGCAACTTTTTCAAAAAGTTTTTGTACAATTTTTCCGTGACAGTCAATTGCCGCGTGTGCCGCATTCCTTTTGCCAAAGCACAGCCGTCAAAGACATTGTTTCGTTCGTCTGCACCATTATTTTGATGCAATTCGCCGTCAAAGACAAGCGTTTCGACAAAGAAAAATAACTTCTGACAAACCTTGACGAAAATGCACGCAACGCACCGTGTTACATTTTTAAGCGGAGGCACAAACAATGGAAATTTACACCGACATCGACAAAAATACGCTTGTCGTTTACCTTTCGGGCGAACTGGACGAACACTCCGCCGAACTTGTCCGTAGCTCCGTCGACCCGGCAATAGAACGCGGCGGCTTTGATGTTTTATGTTTTGATCTGTCGCGGCTCGGTTTTATGGATTCGACCGGAATAGGCGTAATTATCGGCAGATACAAACTTGCCCGTCGCCGCAACATCAGCGTATGCGTCCGCGCACCCGGACCGACCGTAGACAAAATATTCCAAATGAGCGGACTGTACGAAATAATAAGCAAAATTGCGTAAAGCACAAATTAAAATCTAACGGAGAACAATATGAACAACATGAAATTAACCTTTGCCGCCAAGTCGGAAAACGAGAGTTTTGCCAGAAGCGTCGTAGCGGCATTTTTTGCACAACTGAACCCCACCGTGCAGGAAATCGAGGACATCAAGACTGCCGTATCCGAGGCGGTTACCAACTGTATCGTACACGGCTACTGCGGCAGACAGGAAGGCGACGTGACAATAGAGTGCGTGCTTGAAGAAGGCGAAATGACCGCGACAATTACAGACTTCGGCAAAGGCATACCCGACGTTGCCAAGGCAATGGAACCCTTTTTTACCACACAGAAAAACGGCGAACGCAGCGGCATGGGCTTTACCGTGATGCAGGCGTTTTGCGACGATGTTGCCGTAACTTCACGTGAGGGCGAAACAGTGGTAAAACTTGTCAAAAAGGTAGGTTGAAGCCTGCCATGCTAAGTCACGAAGAAACAATGCGACTTCTGTCGCTTGCGGCGGACGGAGACGACAATGCAACAGAAAGGTTGATTGCCGAAAACACACCGCTGCTTAAAAGTATCGTCAAGCGATACATGGGCAAACACATCGAGTACGACGACCTTTTTCAGATTGCCGGCATAGGACTGCTTAAAGCCATAAAAAACTTCAAGCAGGATTTCAACGTGCGATTCAGCACATACGCAGTGCCCATGATATTAGGTGAAATCAAACGTCAGATGCGCGACGACGGCTACATCAAGGTGTCACGCTCGCTGAAAAGTCTGTCGTCAAAAATAACCCGATACATGGACGAAGTAATCAAGCAAGGCAACGACGACCCCACTGTGGAACAAATCGCCCGACACTTCGACATCAGCCCGTCGGACGTCGTATTTGCGCTGGACGCGACAAGGTTGCCCGTGTCGCTGTACGAAACAACCAGCGACAAGGACGGCAAACAAACGGAACTCGTCGACCGCCTGCCAACCGACGAGGACCGCAAGATGGTACAATCGCTTATATTAAAGGATATGCTGTCGCATCTTTCCGAACGTGAGCGCAAGATAATCATCTACCGCTTTTTCCGCGATATGACTCAGGGAGAGATCGCCGAAAAAATGGGCGTTTCGCAGGTACAGATTTCGCGTCTTGAAACAAAGATACTTGACAAGTTGAAACAAATGTACAGCGAATCGGACTGAAAATATCGATTTTCAATATACTATGCGTGTGATAGTATTTTATAAATTGTCGATTTCTGTTATTATTTGTTATAAAAAGTTTATTTTTATCGCGTTTTCAGATAAAAATACTGCGAAATTTACTGCTCTGAACAAACAGAAAAAGTGCGGAAAATCGTCTTTCCGCACTTCCGCTTTTTGCCCTCAAACCGTATTTCGGTCAGTTTGCTACGACTTTACAGTAGCACGCAAATCATGCCGCCCTTGTTTTCGTTGACTATACGCCCGACGGTCTTGTTGAGTTTCTGCTTGATTTCCGTCGGCATCCGACTGCATTTACTCATCAGGCTTTCTTCCGTCGCTCCCGCCATGCTGCGCCCGTACATATTGGCGTTCCAGATAACTTTCGGGTCTTTCTTGTACTGGTCAAGCAGGTATTCGCTTTGTTGCTGAGTGCCTATCATAGGGCTGATGTCGGCTTTGACATCCACCTTGATTACGTGGTAACTGGGCGCGGTCGCATGCATCAGTATTCCGTAGATGTTGCCCTGACGTATCAACGCCGGTTCGTCTACCGTCATTTTGTCAAGTTCGGGATACACCACGCCGTAGCCGCTGTTGTCCGCTTCGTCAAACGCACCCTTCACGCGGTCATACATTTGCTGCGCGTAAGCGGCTTTTGTAACGAAACTCATAAGAGAATATTCGTCCGACACGTCCACGCCGGCAACCTCGGCAATGATGTCGAAATACAGGTTTTTGCCGGGCGTAAAGTCGTAGGTTATTGTGCCCGTAGCCATATCGAGGGACGACACGGTTACGCTTTCGGCAAACTTACAGCCTTCAAATCCGCGGCAAAGTTTGTCGGCGTCGCACATTTTGCAAAGGCTTTCGGCACATTTTTTGACCGTTGCAAGCACTTCGGCGACAACCTTGTTGTCGGCACTCAACGCCCGCATCCACTTTGGCAGATTGACAAAAATCCGCGCCACGGGGAACTCGCGCAACAACGCCGACACCACACTTTCCATTGTCTTTTTGTCGGCCTTCTGCACGTCCACGGCAACCACCGTCGCACCGTACTTTGCGGCAATTTCATCGCACACTGCACGGGCATTGTCACCATCGGGCATCGTGCTGTTTACGACAACCACGTAAGGCTTGCCTATTCTGTCAAGTTCCACTATCGTGCGAGCCTCGGCTGCGACGTAGTTTTCGCGCGGAATGTCGCCTATGCTGCCGTCGGTCGTCACAACCACCGCAACCGTCGAATGCTCGCTTGCCACAATGTGAGTACCCAGTTCCGCAGCCTTTTCAAACGGAATAGGCTCACTTTGCCAAGGCGTGTTTACAATGCGAGGTTTGTCGTCCTCGGTCAGACCTTCCGCGCCGTCAACAGGGTAGCCGACGCAATCGATAAGGCGCACGTTTGCCGTAGACTTGTCGCCCAGCGTAATTTTTACCCCACCGGAAGGAACAAACTTCGGCTGAGTTGTCATTATTGTTTTTCCGTCGGCTGATTGCGGCAGTTCGTCCACGGTACGCTTTTTGTCGTTTTTGTCGGTTATGTTTGGCAAAATCACCTTTTGCATAAATTGCGAAACAAAGGTAGACTTGCCCGTGCGTACAGGTCCGACAACCCCGATGTAAATGTCGCCGCCCGTTCTTTCCGCAATGTCGCGGTAAATGCTGTTCATTTTTTCCTCCCGATTAGTTGTTTAATCCTATGCGGCAACCGCGACAAACATTACAAAAGACAACAAAAAAAACAGCCCCGACGCAAGTGAAACCGCAGAGGCTGCATTTTTTTGAAACCATTTGAAATTACCGACTTGTACAATTTTCACTCAGGGTTTAACGACATCGCAAACAACCTTTGAAGTGTCATTTTCCGTTCTTTCGTGTGAGCGTTCGTTCGAGGTTCACAAAAAAAATTATTGTTTATAAACAAGGTCAAACAATGTTTGCTTAAAGCCGTACTTTTGCATAAGACTTTCCAGTTTGTCCTTGTTCGCTTGTCGTGCTGGTCTTGTACGTTCAGCACGAAGCATAATGTTTTTGGGCGAATGGGCAAGGTCGACAAATTCCATTACATCAACGTTGTAGCCACAGTCCTCGAGAATTTGCGCGCGGATTGCGTCGGTAAGTAATGCCGACGTGCGTTCCTTGACAATGCCGTATTTAAGCAATATATCGAGGTCTCCACCGCAAGCACCGATATTTTTGTTTATTTCGTGTTGGCAGCAAGGCACCGAAAAGATGTACTTTGCGCTATGCTTGATTGCAAAGTCCAGCGCGTAATCGGTTGCGACGTCGCACGCATGCAGACAAATGACTGCGTCGACTTTTCCGTCAAACAGCGCGTCTTTCGTCACGTCGGCAACGACGAATGTCAGATCGGCGCAATTATACTTTGCAGCAAGTCGATTGCATTTTTCCACTACGTCGGTTTTGAGATCGTACCCTATTATCTTTACTTTTTGTTTGCGGATTTGGGTAAAGTAATAATGAACAATAAACGTAAGATAGGATTTTCCGCAGCCGAAATCCAGCACTGTAAGCGGCTCTTTTACTTCGGCAAACTTGTCGTCGATAATTTCTACAAAGCGGTTTATCTGCCTGTATTTGTCGTACATACTGTTGACCACTTTGAAATCTTTTGTAAACACACAAAGGTCTACAAGGGGCAACACGGGCATACCCTCGGTAAGAATGTAATTTTTCTTCTTGTTTTGCCCCTCGTCCTTTTGCTTGTTTACAGCCTTTTTTACAAGACGTTTGACATTGCCTTTGCCGTTTGAAAGGTACGTAATGTCGGCGTTGTCCGTACTGACAAGCACCTGTCTGAACTTTGCAAACAAGTTTTCTTCGCAGTAGTCGGCAATGTCGGCACAAGAAACTTTGCTTTGAAACGCCTGCGTTTTTGTAAAACTCTCGACGTAAAACAAACCGCAGTCTTTGCCTGTAAGTTGTCGCACGTTTATGCGAACAAAACCCTGTTTTTCAACAGGGTTACTTGCTACTATTCTGACTATTCTTTGCGGATTTTCAAATTCCGTTTTGTCACCGATTTTCATATACGTATTGATTTTTTCCGTTACTTTTTTGCCGAATTTTCCGATTCGTCGGAACCTTGAATTTTTGCTGTTTGTTCCTCTTCGTTTGCTGTTTCGACGGCAGTTTTGTCAGGCTTTTCATACAGTACGGAAGCCTTGCCTTTGAGCGCACGTCTTACGCCCGTCGGCAATTCGTGTCCCTTGACAAGTCGCACTATGTTGTGCCTGTGGGCAAACAACACCACCGCAAACATCACCGTCACAAGGCAGGCGTTGAATGCGCCGATTTCTCCGAGCGAAACCGCCCATGCCCACACGATGTTGAACACTGCGTAACAAATACTCATCACCGACATGCGGTCTGTAATCAGTATAAGGGCGATTATCGGAAGCATGCAACACAGCGTAACCAAAGGCTCAAGACAAAACATCACGCCGATACTTGTCGCAACACCTTTGCCGCCCTTAAAGCCGTAATAAACGGGAAATACATGCCCGAGCACAGCAAACAGCCCGGCAACGTGCTTGGCAGTAGTCACTGCGGCAGGCTCGAAACCCACCTTGTCAAAAATGAACGCACTTACAAGACACGCGACAACGCCCTTCAACGCGTCGCATAAAAATGTCAGCGCGCCCATGCGTAATCCGAACACGCGGAACATGTTTGTAGTGCCGGGGTTTCCGCTTCCGTACTCGCGCACATCTGTACGTTTGAACAGGTGCGAAAACAAAATAGAAAAGTTTATCGAGCCGACAAGCGCGCCGCCGGTGGCTACAAGCACAAGTTGCCACCAGTATGTCACAAAAACATCAAACATAATTATTCTTCCTCACTGCCGTCGCGGAATACAAGCCTTATCGGCGTGCCGTCAAGCGAAAACGCGCGCCGAATATAGTTTTCAAGATATCGTCTGTATGAAAAATGCACCAGTTTCGCTTCATTGGTGAAGAAAATAAACGTCGGCGGCTGCGTGGAAGCCTGCGTGACGTACTTGATTTTTGCACGTCGTCCGCTGCTTGCAGGAGGCTCCACCGCGGCGATTGCGTCTGCAACAACGTCGTTCAGCATACCTGTAGTCGCACGGAAGGTACTTTTGGCGTATACGTAGTTGACCTCGTCGATCAGTTTGTTTACGCGTTGTCCCGTAAGTGCCGATACGGTCACAAAACGGAAGTAGTCCATAAACGCCAGGTCGCACGCCAGATCCTTTTTGAACTTTTCCACCGTGTGCGTGTCCTTTTCAATCAGGTCCCACTTGTTGACAACCACAACACTCGGCTTGCCCTGTTCGTCGATAAATCCTGCGATTTTCACGTCCTGTTCGCTCAGTCCCTCGCCTGCATCCATTACAAGCAAACACACGTCGGCTCGACGCACCGCGTTAAGCGAGCGCATGACGGAATACTCTTCCACCGTGTCATCTGCAATGGCACGTTTGCGGCGCATGCCTGCGGTGTCGATTATCGTATATTTTTGTCCGTTGTATTCAAACGGCGTGTCGATAGCGTCGCGCGTCGTACCTGCCACATCCGACACGATTGTGCGGTTGTATCCCAAAATTTTGTTTACAAGCGAACTTTTGCCTGCGTTGGGTTTGCCCACAACGGCAATTTTGATAGATCCGTCGTCCTGCTCGTACTCACCGTCGGTAAAATACGACACAACCTCATCCAGAAGGTCGCCTATGCCCTGTTTCTGCTCGGCGGCGATAGGATAAACTTCGCCGTAGCCCAGCATGTAGAAGTCCGACAGATCGGCTTCCATAAAGTGGTCAACCTTGTTTACAACAAGAATAACGGGCTTGTTGGTTTTGCGCAAAAGTTGCCCGACGTCGTAGTCTTCGCTGGTAAGTCCGCTTTTGTAATCGGTAAAAAACAAAATTACGTCGGCAAGATCAAGCGCGATTTGTGCCTGCTCGCGTATGTGGCGAAACATCACGTCGTCGCTTTTTGTCTGTATGCCGCCTGTATCGACCAATGTAAAAGGCTTACCCAGCCACTCGGCATCGGCATAAATTCTGTCGCGCGTTACGCCGGGCATATCGGACACAATGGAAATACGGCTACCGCACACCTTGTTGAAAAAGGTCGATTTGCCAACATTGGGCTTGCCCACTATGGCAACAAGAGGTTTGTTGTTACTGCTCATAAGTAATTCTCCGCTGTCAATGTAATGTCACTCGCACTCGAGAAGCGCAAGGCAGGTTTCGTAGCCGTCAGACACGATTTCGACGTTTTTGCCGGTCAGTTGCTTAAATTCCGTCAATGTCATACCGTCAAGGAACACGTCCTCGATTTCGCGCAGCATAACGCGAGGCAAAATCAACGTGTCGCCGATGTCGTCGCGCCCGTTAAGCGTTTCCACTATGTCGCCGCCCACAACAAGTCCGGCAACGGTAACCGTTTCGCCGAAAAACTTGTTGACTACTGCCACCACGTTGGCGTTCAGCTCAGGAAACTTCGCCTTTGCCTTGTCTACCAGTTGCTGAATAATCGGTCCTGCCGATACGCCGGTAACAAGGGTAAAACTGCCCTTTTTCGCCGCTACTGCATCGGCAAACGCAAGATCGAACTGGTAACGGGTGTCGGCAACCAGTCCTACGCCGTTTTCCAGTTGGTTAAAGTCGCCGTAGTATTCCGCAGGGGGCAACTCTCGCTTGGCGTACACGTACATTTCGTCCGAGCAGTACGCAAAGTGCTGTCCCGTCTTTGCAAAGCAATCCGCGTCGAAGGTTTCCACAAGGTCAATAGCGGCGTTTGCTTCAAACTGCGTAACAAGACGAAGATCGGCAAGTCCGCAACGAAATTTTGTAAGTCCCACCGGCACGATAGCCACGTTTTGCACGGCAGGATACAGCGAGTACAAGTCGGTAAGCGTTTTGCGCAGCACCTCGCCGTCATTGAGCCCGGGGCACATTACAACCTGCGTGTACATGTTTATTCCACCGTCGGCAAACTGCTTAAGCAGCGGCATAATGTCGCGTGCGCGCGGATTACCCAGAAGTTTGCGGCGGATTGTATCGTCCGTAGCATGTACCGAAACATACAACGGCGAAAACTTTTTGTCCAGTATGCGCGCAAGTTCTTTGTCCGAAAGGTTGGTAAGCGTTACAAAGTTGCCCGAAACAAAACTGAGCCGCCAGTCGTCGTCCTTGACATACAATGTCGGGCGTTGCCCCTTGGGCAGTTGGTCTACAAAGCAAAACACGCACTTGTTGGCGCACCATCTCGGCTCGATGTAGCACTCGTCGTAAAAATCCCAGCCCATTGGTTCGTTGACGTCCTTTTTAACGCCGAACGTCAACTTTTTGTCGCCGCGCGTTATGCCAACGGTAAATTCCGATTGGGAATCGAAGTAGGCAACATCCAGCATGTCAACTGCAGGTTGCCCGTTAAATTCCACTATGAGGTCGTCCTTTTTAAGACCTGTTTTTGCCGCCGTCGAGCCGCGCTCGATTGAAGAGATTTTAAGCATAACCACTAAAACAACGGGCAACCAAACGGCTGCCCGACAAAATTACTTTTTGTAATACTGCGTAAGATCCGTGCTCAGCACAACGCTTTTGTTGTCAAGATACTTAAGCGGACCTTGTGCAAAATGGAAGGTGATTTTTGTACAACACAAAAGTTGCGTTTTTACGCGGTAGCGACGGTTGACCTTGTTGATACCGTACTTGCCGTCGCCGAGAATCGGCAACTTGACGTATGCGAGGTGTGCCCTTATCTGATGCGTACGTCCCGTAATCAGTTTGACTTCCAGAAGGCTCAACTCTCCCATGCGCTTCACGAGGCTGTAATGCGTTTCGATGGGTACGTAACCGGGCTTTTGTACGTTGCTGACATACACCATACTTTTTTTTGCGTCCTTGAAAAGCCACGCTTTAAGTTTGGCATTGGCAGGTTGAGGGTTGCCCACGACCACGCAGGTGTAGGTTTTGTCGATGTCGCGTTCCTTGAAACTGTTCAGCAGTTCCGTTTCGGCAGTCTTGTTGAGCGCAAACACGACAAGCCCCATCGTGTTGCGATCGAGGCGATGCACGGGCACTGCGGTGACGTCGGTAAGAATGTTGTTGATACGTTCCGTAAGGGAATTTTCACCGACAACTTCGATACCTGCATTTTTGTTTACGACAAGAATATTGTCGTCGCGATACACGACTTCGATACTGTCCTTTTCACGATCGGCAAGAAACACGTACACGACGTCACCGACGTTCACGTTCTGGTCGGAGCCGACACGCACGCCGTTAATTTTGACGTTGCGATTTTTGATTACCTTTTGTATGCGGTAATACCCGAGGTCGGTATTTTCACCGATGCAGTCGGACAGCAATTCTTTTTCTTTTACTACTATTTCCTGTAACATAGTTAGATTATACCAAACTACGACAAAAAAAGCAAACAATTGAGTGATGTTTCCCTTCGTCACTCAAACGTTTGCCGTGTTTCTGCGCCACGTCGTCTCTTTTGGTCAGAGCCGTACGTTTTGTTTGTTTTTGGATTGTTTATTCGACGAAAAATGTCGGATTTGTACTAAAAAGGCAATACTATGTCTGTAATAGTATTTTATAAAAGACGTTTTTTCGTTATAGTCGAAGGCTTTTAAGCCATTTTCATGGCGAGTAGCCTGATAAACGCCTATCGGTTACCGCAAAAAATCGCCACATCCTTTGTCGCACACAGAACCGTCCGGGTCTTTTCCGCGTACGACGGAAGTTACTTCCGACAACACTATTTCTACCAGAATGACATCCGAGCCGATTTTTTTGATGTTTTTCCACGGGATAAATATATCTTCCTGCGGCTTGAAAAGTTTACGTTGTCCCGGTGCGACAATTCCCAGCACACCGCTTCCGTCGGCGGCAAAAATTACGTCCACGAGTTTTCCCATTTTCGCACCGCTTAAAAGATTGACTATTTCTTTACAACGTAGTTCGGTGTAACTAAGTTCCACTGCTTTCTCCGCACGGTAACATTATATGCGACATTCGACAAAAAATTACAAAGTTTGTCGGCGGCGCAGCTATTCCGCATACATACTTGTACGCATGTGTCCTATCGCGTTGCTTTCAAGGCGCGAAACCTGCGCCTGACTCAGCCCCACTTCACGACTGACTTCCGTTTGCGTTTTCCCTTCAAAGTAACGCTTAACCACTATCGACCGCTCTTTTTCGTCCAACTCGTCAAGGGCGTCACGCAGGTTAATATTGTCCGTCCAACTTTCTTCTGTCACTTTTTGGTCTGCAAGATGGTCGGCATAGGTCACGGCATCCTCTTCGTCGCTGTACACGTTGTCCGACAATGACACGTGGTCGCCAATCGCATCCAGACAGTACAACACGTTGAACACAGGCAAATTCATGCGCTCGGCGATGCTGTCAACCGTCGCTTCGCGCCCGCTTTCGCGTTCCAGTTCCTCTCGTGTCAGAAGCGCGCGATAGGCAAGGTCCCGTATCCCGCGGCTGACACGCAGAGAATTACTTTCGCGGATGTAACGCCGTATTTCGCCCGCAATCATAGGCACTGCGTAAGTGCTGAAACGTACCCCATGCGACACATCGAAATTTTCCACCGCTTTTATCAGCCCGACGCAACCGATCTGAAACAGATCGTCAGGGCTGTCACACCTGTGCGTGTAGCGTTGCACTACCGACAACACAAGACGCAAATTACCGTAGACAAATTTTTCGCGAGCGGCATTGTCACCGCTTTTGACGCGAACAAGCAAATTTGCCGATTCCTTGGCAGTAAATCGCGGCAAGCAAGACGTATCCACTCCGCAAATAACGATTTTTCTTCGCATGCAAACCTCCGTGAAACGTCCGACGGCACAATCAACTCTCGGCGCGACGGACATTCATTGCTATTTTGCACACAAATTCGACTTTCTATTCAGCGTTGAAATTCCGCACAGTCGTTGACAGCACACGATATATATAATAAAATAGTTAATGTACAAATAGCGTCGTCTGACGCATAATCACCTGTCATCACACTCGCAAAAATTATCAGTGACGACTAAATTACCCCTGAACGTACATATTGGCAGTAAAAAAAGCCGCACAAAAAGATTAAACACAAAAGATTGCAGATAAGGAGGGAACCATGATAAGAGAATTTATCGAACAACTGGACAAGTTGCCGCAAAAAGCCTTTTCAAACATAGTAATGGCAGATGCAGACAAGCCAATAATAGGCATCGTCGCCGCAGACAGCCAATTGTCAGTTGCCGACGGCGCGCTTGACGAAATTATCGCTGCCGTCACAAACGGCATAGCAACCGCAGGCGGCGTAGCAAAAGTGTTGCACGTGCCGTCAATCGACACAACCGCGCTTAAATGCACTGCAGCCGCCAAGTACGATCTGCCGTCGCGCGACATCGTGGCAAACTCCGTCGAACTGTTGTGCGCAAGCGACTACTTCGACTCGTTGGTGTTTGTCGCAAGCGAGCAAAACGTTGTTTTCGGCATGCTTCTTGCGGCAATCAGACTCAACATACCCTGCGTTTTTGTTTGTCAGGGCACAATGTCGCCCGTAAGATACGGCAAGGCGAACCACGGCTACGCCTTTTACTACGAACAAATCGCAAAGATAAAATTCGGCAAAACGCCCTACGAACTTGCCTCGGAAATACGAGCAAATCTGCCCGTCGCGACAGGCACAGACTGCGACCGCTATGGCTCAAACAGCGTAAACTGCCTGCTGGAAGCAACGGGCATGGCGCAAAAAGGCAACGGAACGGCACCAGCGCACTCTGTCGAACGACTGCAAATCTCGCGGAAAACGGGCATTGCCGCAGTAAAATCCGCCGAGGACAAATGTACACCGCGCCGCATTCTTACACGGGCAATGCTTACAAACCTTGTCGCGCTCGACCTTGCCTGCGGGGGCAGTTCCACCACGATGCTCAACCTTTGCGCTATTGCGACGGAACTGGGCGTGCGCAACGTCAACTTCAAAACAATTGCCGAAATGGCAAAATCCACGCCCGTACTGCTTACAAAAGAGGACGTAAAAGATTGCCTTATGCCGCAATTTCATCGCGCAGGCGGTGTATACGCAATGCTTAAACAACTTGTCGACGACAAAGTGATAGATTCGTCGGTAATCGTCGGAGAAGACGTAACCCTTGCGCAAATGTTGGACGGCACCGTGGTACGAAACAACCGTGTAATACGCGAAACCGCCGAAGCCGTTAACGACAGTGCGCTGCTTAAGGTTGTCAAAGGCAATCTTGCCGAGGACGGAGCATTTGTCCACTACAAACCCGACAAAACCACATTTGTCGGCAAAGCAAAGGTTTACAACAACGAAGAAATGGCAGTCGAAGCCGTACTGCACAAAGAAATCAAGCTCGGTGACGTCGTTGTCATCCGCAGCGAAGGCCCCAAAAGGTGTCCCGGCATGCGCGAGATTTACACTACGCTTGCTCTTATTAACGCCGCAGGACTTGCCGATAAGGTTGCCGTAATAACCGACGGGCGCATTGCCGACATTTACAACGGAATTGCCGTCGGACACATCACGCCGGAGTTTGGCAACCAGACAGCCTTTTCCGTGTTGCGCGACGGCGATAACATCGAAATCAACATCGAAAAAGCACGCATTGCCTGCGACATAAATTCAAAGGAATTACTGTTGCGCCTGCGCGCCGCAGACCTTACTTCTGCAAACTTCGGCGGCAGATATCTCAAAAAATGGTCGTCGGAATGCTCTTCTTCTCTCGACGGCTGCGTAAGCAAAAAATAATTATATTATATTCAGAAATTAGATTATGATTAAGGGGAGAAACCTTTTCTGTGAAAAGGTTTCTCCCCTTAAACCCCTTTTCCAAAAGTTTGGGGTATTGAAATGTAACTATAAAATACAACATAACATACTGGAACATCGGCAATCGAGTTGTTATTTGTCTCTTTCGCGCGCCTTTTTCAACTCGTCCTGCCAGCACCAGTAGCACATATTTTCGTAACTTTCGTCGCCGCCGATAAATACTACCGGTCCGTCGTCAACACACTTACCGTTGATAAATCTTGCGTTTACCGTGCTCTTACGTCCGCAACGACACACGGATTTGATTTCCTGCAAACTGTCGGAAAGTTCCACAAGTCGTTTGCTTCCTTCAAACAGTTGACAGCGGAAGTTGTTCAACAAGCCGTAACAAAGCACCGGCACTTGCTTTGTAAGCAATTTCAATTCGTCGACCTGCTTCGTCGTACAAAATTGAGCCTCGTCCACTATCACGCAGTCACAACCGTTTTCCGCCTTGAATTTGTCAAACAACTCGACAAAACTGTCCTCGGGACGGATTATTTCACATGGCGAACTAAGCCCTATACGGCTACGCACCATAGGTTGTCCTTCACCGTCGCCGCGGTTGTCCAGTGACGGCTTAACAAGCATTACAACCATACCTTTTTGCTCGTAGTTAAATTTTGCCATCAGCGCTTGCGCCGATTTACTGCTACCCATTGTTCCGTACTTAAAGTACAGTCTTGACGACATTTTTTCCTCCGATATATCTTTCGTATAATATTTTTAATAAACTATGTCTGTAATAGTATTTTATATTTTGCTGATTTTTGAAGTAATTTGCCGATTTTCAAACGAATTTTCTTAATACAGTCCGTCAATCGTTCCGTCTGCGGAAATCGTCATTCCTACGGCATTCGGACGTTTGGGCAATCCGGGCATAAGCAACATATTGCCTGCAAGCACCACAAGGAAGCCTGCACCGCCGCGATATTCCACGTCGCGCACATGCAACACGAAATCCGTCGGCGCACCGAGCAAAGTCATGTCGTCACTGAAACTGTACTGCGTTTTTGCAATTACCACGGGCATGCGCGAGATGTCAAGCGAGCCGAGCGCGGCAATGCTTTTTCTTGCCTTGTCCGAATATTCCACACCGCTTGCGCCGTAAATGCGCATTGCGACTTTGGCAATTTTGTCCTCGACACTGTCCTCGTCATCGTAACTGAACGTAAACATATCGTTCGATTCTTCACACAACTCTACAACCTTTTTTGCAAGGACGGTTGCGCCTTTTCCGCCTTCACCCCACACGTTGCACTCTATCGCGTCAACGCCCAGCGACCTTACTGCGGCAATTATTTCGGCAACTTCCTCTTCCGTGTCGGACGTAAACTTGTTTACGGCAACCACACAGGGCAATTTGTACACGCCCGTAATGTTGCCTACGTGTCTCAGCAAATTAGGCAGTCCCTTTTTAAGCGCGTCAACGTCGGGCGTAGCAAGTTGCGTTTTGTCTGCGCCGCCGTGCAGTTTGAGCGCGCGCACCGTCGCAACCACTACCACCGCGTTCGGTTTCAGTCCGGACAAACGACACTTTACGTCCAGAAACTTTTCCGCGCCGAGGTCTGCCCCGAAACCGGCTTCCGTTACGGTGTAATCGGCAAAAGTCATTGCAAGTTTGGTTGCCTGTACACTGTTGCACCCGTGCGCGATGTTGGCAAACGGGCCGCAATGCACAAACGCAGGCGTTCCGCCGATGGTCTGCACAAGGTTTGGTTTCAACGCGTCTTTCAGCAAAATCGCCATAGCGTCCTCTGCCATAAGGTCTCGCGCAAACACGGGCTTACCGTCAAACGTGTACGCAACAAGTATTGCGCCGAGACGTTTTTTGAGGTCGGTCAGGTCTTCGGCAAGGGTCATAATTGCCATAATTTCGCTTGCTGCCGTAATGTTGAATTTTTCCTCATGCGGCGTTGCGTTTGGCACATTTACGTTTACCGTTACGCCGCGAAGCGCACGGTCATTGACGTCAAGGCAGCGATTGAACACGATTTTCGACGGATCGATGTCAAGCGGATTACCCTGAAACACACTGTTGTCAATCATTGCGCACAGCAAGTTGTTTGCCGACGTAATGGCGTGGAAATCCCCCGTAAAATGGAGGTTGATGTCCTCCATCGGCAAAATCTGGCTGTATCCGCCACCGGTCGCGCCACCCTTTATGCCAAACACCGGTCCGAGCGACGGTTCGCGCAAGGCAAGGCAGGTTTTTGCGCCGACAAGATTCATTCCGTCGGCAAGTCCTATGCTTACCGTCGTTTTTCCCTCGCCGGCAGCCGTCGGGTTGATTGCCGTAACAAGTACCAATTTTGCGCCGCTTTTCGGTTGCGGTTTAGCTGCAACCTTGGCTTTGTACTTGCCGTACAGTTCCAGTTCATCCTCTCCGATGCCTATTTTGGCGGCAATTTCCGTAATGGGTTTAAGTTTACAATTGCGTGCAATTTCTATATCAGTCACCGTGCACCTCTCGTTGTCAATCATTTTTTTGTCCGTTTGTGACGAGGGGCAAAACAACAATCGTTTGTCTGCCCCGATTGTTCGCTGTGCCGCTACGCGTCTATAAACTAAAACGGTCGCAGCGCATGGCACGACCGTAATCGCTTTTCAATGTTATTCTCTTTTTGCAAATATTTCGCCTGCCGAAGTCCATTACCAGATTCCGTCGTAGTCGCCGCTTGCAATAAGCGCGGACAGCGCGTGCCGTACTTCGGGTAAATCGTCACGGTAGGTAATGCCATACCATTTGTCGTCGTTGCGATACACCTTTACCGTTGCCTTGCCGCCTGTCACCAGTTTGTTTATTACCGTCGGCAACAAAAACTCGTCCTTGGTAAGGTCCGCTTCGGTCTTAAATTCGGCAAATTGTTCTTCTAGACGGTCAAAAACGTCCGTTGTCAACGCCCACAAATTCATCGAAATCGGTGCGTCTTTGTCAATAGTTGTCGTTTTGCCGTTCAGGTTGCCCACACAGTCCGCCGTAATGTCGTAGCATTCCGTAACGCCGCGCATGTATTCGCCGTCGATGTCGCAAATGCCGCGTGTAACCGTTCCGTTTGTACTTAACGTCTGACCGAGTTTATATGCGGTCATGGCATATTCGCCGTTTTTTGCCGTCAAAAGATGTTTATAAACGCCGTCAAAAGCATGTTTGCCGTAGTAATCGTCGGCGTTTACAACTACAAAAGGTGTTTTTACCGCATCCTTACAGCAAAGGACCGCGTGTCCCGTGCCGAACGGCTTTGTGCGTCCCTGAGGCAGACAATCGGTCGGCTGAAAAACGTAATTTACGTCCACGTGTTTTGCGATGCGATCGCCCACAAGCCTGCGAAAATCGGCTTCCATATCGCGCCGGATTATAAAAACAAATTTATCGAAACCCACACGCCGCGCGTCAAACACCGAAAAGTCCACCAGTGCTTTGCCGTCGGGCGTAATACTTTGTGCTTGCTTAAGACCGCCGAATCTACTGCCCATACCGGCAGCCATAACAACAAGTGTTGCTGACATACTTTACTCCGTTACATATAGTAGGTATATTGTACCATATATTATGCCAAATTACAAGTACCGAATCCTGCTTTGCAACAAGTAAATTTGCCGTAATGAACAAAACAAAAGTCGGTGTTCAAATGTTGCGCCGCCCACATCGGCAACAAACTAACCGTGATAAATTTTGTTAAAGCAATCGTTGCAATATTTGTAATTGCTTGGCATGTCGTTGATTATTCTACCACAGCGCAAACATTGTCGCTGACCTTCACGCCAACAATTGTAACAAAGTGTATGCTCGGGCTTAATCGGCGTAAAAGGTTTGTGACATTTTGTACAGATTTTTTCCATAATTGTACCTCGATGATAAAACTTTTGTTAAAGACATCAAAACCAATTTCGCTACCGAATTATTTTTTGACGTAAAACTTTCAATCACTTCTTTTTCTTTTTGGAATGTTTTCCCTTAAATTCGTCCAGCAGCGACCAGAATACAGAGTCCTCGGACAGATCGGCTGTACGTATGCAATATGACTCTTTCGCGCCCTTAAAAAATAAATATTCGTCCCAGGTCGACATTTCCCTGAGGTCATTGAACATTACTTTCGTTCCATTCAAAACTCGGTTAAGTTCCAGCATTCGTACTATCACGCAATCTTCATAAACTTCGTAGAAAAACGTATGCAACATTGTAAAGTTCAGTTGTTTATTTAATTCTTTCTTATAAAAATGACGTGCAATAAGCGTTCTTATTGACAGAACAAAAAGTCCTAATATACATAAGAACAGCACGCCCAATTCTTCTGTTATAAGTGCAATCACGCAAAAAATCAGGATTAAAGCCAAATAGACTATACCCACTCTTTTCACGAAACGACTCGCGTCTTCCTTGCGAATTTTCTCTTCGTCCCCGATGACATGTTCAAAATAATATTGTTCTTTCGGAAGAACATCTTCGTCTTTTTCCGATACAATGTTTTTATCGAGAATTTTCCCAGCGGTAACGCCCAAAATCTTGACAATACTTACAAGTTCCTTGGGTGTGGGTGCCAATATGTTCTTTTCCCAACAGTTAATAACACCTGTGTCTACAGCCATTTTTTCGGCAACTTCTTCCTGAGTCATGCCACGTTGATTTCTGTAATACTTCAATCTTTCGCCAATCATTTTTTTCTTCCTTTGTTTGTTGTCGTCAATATCGCCAAAATATCGACGACAAAATTTTAATGAACGCAGATAAATAGAATTTGTCAAAATACGAACGATCAGTTTGCACTTTCGGCATATTTAAGATAACAAAAGCGGCTTTTGTGTTTCGATGTAGCCTTATTCGGGTTTACGTCAGTCAATCAAAAGTCGCTTTAGTGGTTTTGTTGTTATTTGTGAATTCTGTTTAATTTGCCGAAACTACATTGACAATGTTTTCTTTCTCCGTTTCGTGCAAATGTTAGTCAGGCGTACCGAAAAATCATTCGGACCGTCCGCACGCACTGCGAGAAAAGAATTCCCGTCAAACAAATCAGCATTTACCGCAATAGCAAAACGCAGACACTACGCTGCTACAAAGCGTACGAGCGTACGACGCACTATTGATTTGTCTTTTTCAGCAGTTCTTCCCACTCTTTTACTATGCTGCGATCGGCAAAGTAGTCAATGCGCATTGCCTTGCGCACGCGTGCCAAAGTTTCATTGGTGCGTTCCACCGCTTTTGCCGTGCCGTCCCTGATGATGTCGTACACGCCGTCAATATCCTTTTCCCACTTGGCGCGTTCGGCGCGTATAGGCGCAAGAGTTTCTTCCAGCACATTGAACAAAAACTTTTTGCAGGTGCCGTCACCAAGTCCGCCACGCATGTAATGCGCTTTCATTTCGTCCAGGTTTGCGTACTCGGGTAAAAACTGTGCAAAGTGTTCGTCGGTGCAAAACGCGTCGAGATAGGTAAACACCACGTTGCCTTCGATGTGCCCCGGGTCACTTATCTGCAAATGTTGCGGATCGGTAAACATTTTTCCGTTGATTTGTTTTTTGACCGTTGCCGCAGTGTCGGACAGATAGATGCAGTTGCCGAGCGACTTACTCATTTTTGCCTTACCGTCAACACCGGGCAAACGACGTTGAGTTTCGTTTTCGGGAATCATTGCCTTGGGCATGACCAGTGTTTGTCCGTAAATGCGGTTAAATTTTTCCACTATTTCGCGCGTTTGTTCCAGCATTGGCAATTGGTCCTCACCCACGGGCACAACCGTAGCATTGAACGCCGTGATGTCCGCCGCCTGCGACACGGGATATGCGAAAAAGCCCGTCGGCAAGCCTTCGTCGGCAAAACCGCGCATCTGAATTTCCGCTTTTACCGTCGGGTTGCGCGACAATCTTGCCGTTGAAACAAGGTTGAGGTAGTAAAAAGTAAGCGCATGCAATGCAGGCAAAGCAGACTGCACGCAGATTGTCGATTTTGTCGGGTCGATGCCTACCGAAAGGTAGTCGAGCACCACGTTTATTATGTTTTCTCTGATTTTGCCGGGATTGTCGGCGTTGTCGGTAAGAGCCTGATCGTCGGCAATAAGCACGTTTATTTCATCGTACAAACCGCTGTTTTGCAGTTCTACTCGGCGTTTGAGCGAGCCGACATAGTGCCCGAGGTGCAATCTGCCTGTCGGACGATCGCCCGTAAGAATAATATTTTTCATTTAACTTTCTCCGTTAAATAAGTTGTCGCTAATATGGTAACATTTATTTGCGCAAAAGTCAACGTCGGACGACATTTTAGGCAAATTACGGTAAACAAAGTAAAAAAAAGAGTATCGCACAAAGCAATACTCTTTTACTGGAGGCACCACCCGGAATCGGACCGGGGTTAAAGCTTTTGCAGAGCTCTGCCTTACCGCTTGGCTATGGTGCCGCAGCCATATTATTGTAGCAAACTTTAACAAAAAATGCAACAGTTTTTGCGCAAGTTTGAACAACAAAATGCTTAAAATATATTTTCGTCGATGCTATCGCCTTTGCCTCGACAACATCGACAAAAAAATTGGTGCCGGTGACCGGACTCGGACCGGTACGACTTATTGGGTCGAGGGATTTTAAGTCCCTTGCGTCTGCCTATTTCGCCACACCGGCAACGGAAAATATTGTAACATAACGCACCGCATATGTCAACGGTTATTTTTCGGGCAGGCGAATTTTATTTGTAGGATTGTCGTTTTTATCCTTGTCTTGCGAGCGCAGCTTACAACTTGATTTTGCTTACAGCGTCAAAGCCTTTGTGCTTCGGTCCGACGTAACTGCTTGCAAACGAGCGGGCAAACACTTCGCGGATTACAGCGTTTACGTCATCTTTTGTCAGACTTTCGTAGCCGTTTCTGTCGGCTTCCACACTGTAAACCTTGTCGGACTTCAACATTACGCGACCGAACACGCGCATAAGCGACATATTGTTTTCGCTGTTCATAAGGATACTGTTGACCGATTGCACCTTGGCACGGGCAAGTTCCCTGTCGGTGATGCCTTCGTCGACAAACCGCCTTATTTCGTCGGAGAGAAGCGCGCAGTACTTTTCGACGTTGTCGGGACTCAGCCCTGCATACACTTCAAATGTGCCGCAATTACGGTAAAAGGACGGGTAACTGTACACGGTGTAAACAAGTCCGTGTTTTTCACGGATAGACTGGAAAAGTCTGCTTGACATGCCGCCGCCCAGTGCGTTGCAAGCAACGTTCAGCGCGTAAAAGTTGTCGCTGTCGTACTTAACGCCGCCCCACGCCAACTCAACGTGCGATTGATTTATGTCCTTGAATTTGTGCAAAAACTTGCTTTTGTACTCGCACTCCGGCTCGTCTACGTGCGGCGTGGCGCAAAGCTCGTCGGCATGGAAGTACTTTACGACCAGTTTGTCTAATTCGTCAAAGTCAAATTTACCCGCCACGGCAATTACCGTATTTGCAGGAAAATAGTGATTTTGCTTGTATTTTAAGATACTATGTCTGTCACAGTATTTTATGTTTTCGGGATTTCCGAGAATAGTTTGTCCCAAAGGCTCGTCAAAATACAACGCCTGCCCGATAAGATCGGCGCTGACGTCTTCGGGCGTGTCCTCAGCCATGTTGATTTCTTCAAGCACTACACCGCGTTCTTTTTCCAGTTCGTCCTCGGGCATATCTGCATTGAGATACATGTCGGACAACACGTCAATGCACTTTTCCAGATCCTCACTGACACTTTTTGTGTAGAAACAGGTGGAATCCTTGCTTGTAAAGGCGTTTAGATTTGCGCCGATATCGTCTAATTCTTCGGAAATCTGTAGCGAACTGCGCGTAGGCGTTCCCTTGAACAGCAGGTGTTCGACAAAGTGCGACAGTCCGTTTGTCGAGGCGTCCTCGCGGATACTGCCTACGTCCACGTACACGCCAAGGCTTACCGTGTAAAAATTGTCCATGCGTTTAGCGACAAGTCGAAGTCCGCTAGGATATTGCTTAAAAAACTCCATAATAAATCGCTCCGTCGGGCGAAATGTCACGCGTCGGCAAGCATCTGACCAACCGTGACGATTTTCAACCCTGTATTCTGATAATATTGTACTATTTTTTCCAGTGCTTGTAAAGTGTGTTGCGTGGGGTGTATCAAAATCAACTCGCCGCCCCTTGTATTTTTGGTTGCGCGTTCGTACACTACCGCGCTGTCCTTGTCGCGCCAATCTATCGTATCGCGCGACCACATGATTGTGCGGTAGCCGCATTTTTCGGCTGCGTTGAGTGTATTTTTGCCAAAGTCACCGCCCGGTGGCGCAAACAAATCCATATTTACGCCGACAAGTTGACTTACCACCTTGCCACAGGAAGATATTTCCGTCATGTTTTGTTCGACGGTCAACCCGGACTGTTGTTTGTGAAAGTACCCGTGGTTGCCTATCTCATGCCCGTGTCCGACGATTTTTGCCAGTACATCGGGATTTTTCGCCGCCCAACAGCCGCCCACAAAAAAAGTTGTCTTAACGTCGTACTTGTCAAATATTTCCAAAAATCCGTCGATATATTCCGTGCCCCAGTACACGTTTACCATAAGCGACACGGCGTCGGTTCGGTTGCCCTTGTAAACGGGATTGTTGTCCGCACGATTAAACACACCCACCGTTGCACCCACACTTGCCACTGCCGCCAGCGACACCACCAGCACGGCAATCACGATGTTTGCCACCACGTTTGTAAAAAGTTTTGCCTGCAAAACAAACTCCCACGCATTAGTTTATGCGCGGGAGGCGAAAACAATGTTATATTTCAAAGCATAGTTGTCCGTAAAAAACAATTGCCGTTCGCGGAAAACACGCAAAAATCCGAATCGTATTAACAAGCGACATCGGATTGTTTTTCAAGTTGCGGCACGACCGCCACCGACAAAAAACACAAAGCCATCGACATCCGGGCTGACAGCCAGGTTCAAACGTTATTTTTCAATCGAGACCTTGTCGCCGTTTGCGTTTGTGTAGGTATACTCGCTGCAATTCCATGCAATAACGTTGCCCTTGCGGTCACTTTTGTCATCATGCAACACAAGGTAGCATTTGACAGGCGTTTCGGTCTTGGGAAAATATTTTGCGACGTTGTCCAGCTTGATTTCAAAATTAAACTTTTTCCCGTCCTTAATGTCGCTGCCTTTGCAGGATACCAGCGTAGTTTCACTGTAACTGCCACTCATCAGATAATCGTCGAAAGTAATCGTAAACATAAAGTCGCGGTCAAGGTCGGCTTGGCTTTCGGCGCGAAAATGTCCCTTTATCGAATACCCGTTGCCGAACTCGCTTTCAATCACGTAGTAAACCGACACGGAGTCGTTTTCAACTGTGCTGTCGCCGATACTGAGCAGGCACTCGTATGTATCCGTGCATCCGACAAGCGCTACCGCCGTGGAGATTATTAGCATTGTAATGCAAAAAAACGAAATAATTTTTTTCATATGCTCCTTGTGTCATCGCCGAGTAATTTTTTGCCTTGCGGCGGCTCGTCATATTGTTGCAAAAGCGACGCTTTGGCAAAAAATACGAAAAACGAGCAAAGCAATGCAAGCGACATTTACAATGAAATTGTACACTATTCCTTTCCGTTTATCAATTATTTTCAAGGAATTTTTAGGGTTAATTTAGTCATCACTAATAATTTTTGCGAGTGTGTCGGCGGCTAATTATGCGTTAAACGACGCTCACTGTACGTCCATATTTTTCAAAAGCTCTCCCAAGCCACAGAAATACACTTTCCCGCACCCGCGCGGAAAATCAGTTGACCACTACAAGCGGCACAAACATTTCGTCGGTCAGCGATGTGTGATGCCCCTTGAAACGTGGTTCGTCCGGCTTATCTTCGTACACAATCATTATTTTGTTAGTGTACGTCCCCACCGCAACAAAATCGCCAAGCAGGTATCCTTTGTCACCGACGGGTCCGAAGTAGCCCTTTTCAACAAGTTGTTTTGACGGAAACAGTACAAAATCTTCCCCGTAACGCGCGGTAAACAGACGGTAAAATTCGTCCATACACTCAGGCTTCACGCGGAAAGCCGTTGCACGCGCCTCACAGTACGGCGGACAAACCAACATATCGTTGATTTGTCTGTCTTTGTACAACTCCACGTAGCCCTCTACGTCAATGTGTCCGTGGTCGGCGGTAATCACAAAACATACGTCGGGGTGGTCGGCGGCAAGCCTTTGCATATTGTCATTTATTTTTTCGATAATTGCGCCGATTCGCTCGTCTTTTACACCAATATCATGCATTGTATGGTCCGGCTCGGGACAGTAGGCGTAAACGAAATTGTTGCCGCTTTGACAGCACGCTTCGTCGAGCCGTACAAAAAATTCGTCGAGATTACTCGGGTCGAAGTCGTAGTTGTGCGTTCTTCCTGCCGAAAAATACGGCGGAGCGACGGTAGACACACTGCACCTGCCGTCACCGTGCAAAAAGAAAAAGTCTTTGTTGTCGGCAATCGGGTAGTCGCAAATTATCTTTTCGCCGTCGCTGCCGGAAATCGTGCCCGGATAGATGTCCACGCATTTGTCTACGTTCGGGAAATAGATACTCCAACCGAACCAACCGTGCTGAAGCGGATAAGTATTTGTAACGATTGTTGTCGTCGCACACGTCGTCGTTGACGGGAAAGTTGACGTGATGTCGGCAATCTTGTGCGCGGCAAGAAATTGCGCCTTTTGTCCATGCACCGCAAGCGGCCGGACGCCCATTCCGTCAAATACGACGTACACCACCATTCGTTTGCCGGCAATCTGTTGTTTAAGTTGCGGCAACATCGGGTTTGCGTTGGGTGCGCCGACAAATTCCGCCATTGTCGCCGAAACGTTGATTATGCTGTTGTTCCAATCGGGTTTGTTGAAAGTTTTCATTTTTCTCGTGTTGTTCAGTCCTCTGCCGCTGTTTCACAATGCGCGCAGTAAACAAAAGACCGCGCGTCGATTCGGCACACGGTCTTAAAAGTTTTGTTATTTTGCAAAGTCTACGCTGCGCGTTTCGCGGATAACGTTGACCTTGATTTGCCCGGGGTATTCCAATTCGCTTTCGATCTTGCGCGCCACGTCGTTTGCAAGCAACACCAACGTTTCGTCGTTGACTTGCTCCGGCTTGACAATGATACGAATTTCACGTCCTGCCTGTACGGCATAAGACTTTTGCACACCGGGGAACTCATTGGCAATGGCTTCGAGTTTTTCAAGGCGTTTGACGTAGTTTTCAACGCTTTCGCGACGAGCACCGGGACGAGCACCGCTTACGGCGTCGGCGGCTGCAACGATAACCGCTTCGACAGTCATCGGCTCGACGTCACCGTGGTGAGCGGCAATTGCGTTTACGACTTCCTTGCTTTCCTTATACTTCTTGGCAAGGTCTGCGCCGATTTGCATGTGCGTACCTTCCACTTCCTGGTCAACGGCTTTGCCGATGTCGTGAAGCAATGCGGCGCGTTTAGCAAGGGCAACGTCCAGCCCCAATTCGCTTGCCATGATCCCTGCGATGTAACTAACTTCTACACTGTGCGCAAGTACGTTTTGTCCGTAACTTGTACGATACTTCAGACGACCCAGAAGTTTGATAAGTTCGGGGTGCAAACCAAACACGCCCGTGTCGAAACTTGCCTGTTCGCCGGCGTCCTTGATTGTGATTTCCATATCGCGCTTGACCTTTTCCACCATTTCCTCGATACGGGCAGGGTGAATACGTCCGTCGCCGATAAGTTTTTCAATAGTGATACGCGCAATCTGTCTGCGAACGGGGTCAAAGCCCGACAAAATGACAACTTCCGGCGTATCGTCGATGATAAGTTCGACGCCTGTCGCGTTTTCGATAGCACGAATGTTGCGCCCTTCGCGACCGATAAGGCGACCCTTCATTTCGTCGTTAGGCAACGCAACGGTAGTAACCGTAGTTTCGCTGACGGTGTCGCTTGCGCAACGCTGAATTGCCGTAGCCACGATTTCACGTGCTTTTTGTTCGCCGTTTTCCTTGGCGTCGGCTTCGATCTGACGGATTATCGCGGCGGCGTCCCTTCTGGCGTCTGCCACCATTCCGTCGACAATCACCTGCTTTGCCTCTTCGCGGGACATACCGGCAACGCGTTCCAGTTCCTGTTGAATGCGCTCCTCGGACTTTTTCAAATCTTCGTCGCGCTTGTTAAGTTCGTTTTGTTGAGCAATCAACTGTTTTTGCTGCACGTCGATACGGTCCAACTTTTCAAGAAGAATGGATTCCTTTTTGTCAAGGGCTTCTTCTTTCTGATGATTGCGATTTTCCTGACGTTGCAGTTCCTGATTGCGTTCGCGGTAAACGCGTTCGTTTTCCGCTTTAATTCTCTGAGCCTCTTCTCTTGCCTCTCGTTGAGCGTCGAGTTTAAGATTCTGCGCATCTTCGCGAGCAGTTTCCAACACATTTTCCGCCTGTTGTCTGATGTCGGCGGCTTCTTTTCTGGCTGTGTCGATTTCTACTTGGGTTGTACCGACCTTGTCGTTTCTACGCTTTCTGTAAACCAAAGCACCGATTGCCCCGCCGCCTGCTAAACATACAACGGCCACGGCAATGATAACGGGAATAACCCACCCCGGAGTAACTGGTGAAGCAAGGAAGAACATAAGCATTTGCATAATTTGTTCCTCCAAATGTCAATTGTAGTTTTGCACTACCGTTTTATTGTATACTTTTTTCAATTGTTTGTCAAGAGGTATAATATATTTAATATAACTACATTCAATTAAAATATATCATTATTCATATGCCCGCCCACCCATCGGAAAGACGGATTTTTCTGCTCGGGGTCATGTTCAAACAGTATAATTGTGCCCGCATTTCCATGAAAAAATTCTTTTGTTTCGTTTGGGTAACCGGAAAGAAAAACAAGCCGACAAATTCCGCAGAACAGCAACATACCGGGAAAAGTTCCGATTTTTTTTAATATTTTCACCTTGTTCGCACAAGCAGAATGCTACTTTTGAACAAAAGTAAAAGAGTAAAAACATACTTATTTATAGCATATTTACAATTTTTTGTCGCTTTCGCTAAAAAGTTTGCAATTTTTTCACGAATTTAGTCACTTTTTTACAAATATCTATTGCAATTGTTTTTAATTTGTGATATAATGCCAACAGTGTTGATTTTTAATCTTATTTTAAGGTTTGACGAACCTGAAAGCACTGAAATACGTCGATAATTTTTCGAGGAACGGAGAGAAAAGGAATGAAAGTATCAAACGAAACGGAGGATCGAACTAACCAACAAAGTACTGCTACTGCCACAACGAATGTAACCCGACTGCACCGCGACAGAGAACGCTACAGGCAAATAATAAAACAAATACTTTTCGACCTGAATTTCCGAAGTAAACTTGTCGGTACGCAGTACCTCGAAGAAGCAATCGTCGTAAGATGCTCGTTTTCGCAAAAGACAATACGCGCGATGGACATCTACAAATACGTTGCATTGCACCACTCGGCAAACCCCGTAAACGTTGAACGAGCCATTCGTAATACTTTATACGATTGTTACCGCCACGGCGAACTTGCGAAAATAAACAAATTGTTCGGCACTCGCATAGTAAACAATGCCTATCCGCCTACATCGTCGGATTTCATTTGCGAAGTTGCCTCACGTATACGTTACGGATTCAAATACACCTATCCCCCAAACGAAACCGCGACGTCGAATAATACTCAGGACTACTCCGAGCTGGCCACAAGCACCAACGCGCTCGGCGGCGACAGTTGGCAAGATCGTTTTACAAGATTTTTTGGCAAAAACAAGTAATTTTTCGTTGCCAACGCTCAATTTTTTTTCGCAAGATTGGCAACGGTCAATAAATTGTACCGGAAGCGGCATTTACCAAACAGAGAAAAACAACGTGTAAACAAATGAAAATAAAACACTAAACGCACCCTGAACAAAACAAGGTGCGTTTTTTAGTTGTCGGTTACAGAGTTTTAAGCCTTGTCGACAAAAATCAGCTCCATTTTTCGTCAAGATACTGAGCGACGTTCCACGTAGTTTTGTTTACACTGTCGTCAAACCTGACGCTTTTTACCAATTCGCAACGATATTTCAGATCGGCGTTGCCCGAGCGCATTGTAGTAATTGAATATACGGCATAACCTGACGCACCGCTTTTGCCTGCGACTACGATTTTGAGGTATTCCTGCACGCCCGATTGCGTAAAAATACCCGCATCTTTACGACGGCTGACTTGTCAGGCATGCCGTCACGTAAGCAATCTGACAGGATTTCTCTTTCTTCTACATCCGCAATATATCATACATAATTCCACTTGTCAATAGCAAAAAAGACCGATTTTTTGTCGGTCTTACGGTAAAATTTGTTAATTTCGGTTGGTGATGACTTATTTTTGTTGCGAAATTACGACGAGCAGCAACTTGTTGCCACTCAGGGCACTTTTTTTCGCCTTATTTATTTTGATACAAAATTACAGCATGCGGCAACTCCGCGTTTGTGCCGATGCTACTTCCTGCCCACCACCAGTTTGCCAAGGATAAGCCTGAGAAACGCGCCGACAAACGACGGAACTTTTACGCACACTATTTTGCTTTTCACCGATACTCTCCGTTGCTACAGTATATGATTTTGCCGCGCGAAAAGTGTCGTTTTTGCAAAAAAAAACGCCGCACGAAGCGACGTTAATATTTGCAAATCAAACTAATCACAGATTTTTCAGCGAAGCGACAGCCGCCGTTCTGTCCTCGGCGCGCATGATGTAACTGCCCGCAACAAGCACGTTTGCCCCTGCTTCCACGCACAGTTTGCCTGTCTGCGCGTTTATGCCGCCGTCTACCTCGATAAGTCCGTCGTACTTTGCACGTATTTCGGCAATTTTGCGCGGTGCGTCGGGGTTGAATTTCTGACCGCCGAAACCCGGTTCGACGGACATCACAAGCACCATTTCGACGTCCGCAAGGTACGGCTCTATTGCCGAAACGGGCGTGCCCGGCTTAAGCGACAACCCTGCTTTGACGCCTTTTGCGTGTATTGCAGCAATAGTTTCGTCAACGCGGTCGGTGGCCTCCACGTGGAAGGTAATTATGTCCGCGCCCGCCGCAACAAAATCGTCGATGTAGCGGATAGGCTCGTCTATCATAAGGTGCACGTCAAGGGGCAAATCCACCACGTTGTCAACGCACTTTACAACAGGCGCGCCGAAACTGATATTAGGCACAAACAAACCGTCCATCACGTCGCAGTGAATCCAATCGGACTTAGCCGCCGCAAGAGAGCGACATTCATCGCCGAGAAAAGCAAAATCCGCGTTGAGTATCGAAGGGCTGACAATTGTTGACATAATACACCTCTCAAATCAATATTTGTTGCGTTCCGCCTCGACAAGTTCCTTGTATTCTTCAAGGTATCTGTCGTAGCGAGCCTTGCTCAGCGTGCCGTTCCGAGCCGCTTTTTTGACGGCGCAATCGGGCTCGACGGTGTGCGTACAGGACGTAAACTTGCACTCATGCGCTACCGTCACGAAGTCGTCCAGGTACAGGCGCAGTTCGTCCGAGCGGATATCTGTAATGTCGCACAGCGAAAAGCCGCATGTATCCACCACGTAGCCGCCGCACACGGAATGTAGCGAAGCATGCCTTGTCGTATGGGTGCCGCGACCGCTTTTTTCCGACAGACCGCCGGTCTTTTCCGCAAGATTCGGGCAAAGCGCGTTGAGCAAACTTGTTTTGCCTACAGCCGACTGCCCTGCAAAGCACGCAACATGTCCGTTTATGTAGGGTACCAGCGCGTCGGCGTTGCCGTTTTCGGCGGAAGTTTCCAGCACGTCGCACACTTTGCCGTACTCGACTTTGCACTCCTCGGCAAGTTTGCCGCCAAGGTCGGTTTTGTTGACAACAATCACAGGCTCGATGGCGGAATGAAAACAGTTGACAAGCACCTTGTCCACAAGGTAAAAATCCGGTTCGGGCGCGCATGCTACCACGATAAAACACACGTCAACGTTGGCAACTTCGGGGCGGGCAAGTTTATTTTTACGCGGAAGCACTTCCACGATGTTTCCCTTGTTACCGTGCAGCCGTTCAAATTCCACTTCGTCTCCGACAAGTATACAGAGGTCATTGTAGCGCAGTTTTTTTGGCGCGAAACAAACAAATTTGCCCTGCTGAGCGGCAACGTTAAACACACCGCCTACGCCTTTTACTACAATTCCGCGCAAGTTTTGCTTAGCCATTTGCACCGCCTTTGTCGTCGATGTCGCTTTCCTCGATGAAACGTTTGCGAAGTTGTCCGCATGCGCCCTCGATGTCCTGTCCCATCGTGCGACGGCGTGTTGCCGAAATGCCGAGTTTAGTAAGGTAACCGATAAATCGTTTCAGCGTCGCTTCCGAAGTGCCTTTAAGCCCCGTTTCCTTGACAGGGTTGAGCGCAATCACGTTTACGTGTACGCTCATGTTGCGAAGAAGCGAAGCCAGTTTAAGCGCGTGCGCGTAAGTGTCGTTTTGCCCGTCGATAAGGGTGTATTCCACTATCACGCGGCGACCTGTCTGCCGGAAGTAATACCTGCACGCCTCAACGGCTTCCTCGACGGAATAGGCGTTGGTAACGGGCATGATTTGTTTGCGCTGTTCGTTGTCGGGGTTGTGCAAGGACAATGTAAGGTTGACGTGCAACCCCATGTCGGCAAGATCACGCATGCGCGGCGCAAGTCCGCATGTACTAAGGGAAATGTTGCGCAAACTGATGTTTATGCCGTCGTCCGACGACACCAGGCGTAAAAACTTTGTTACGTTGTCGAAGTTGTCCAGCGGTTCGCCGCTGCCCATCATGACGATATTCGTTACGTATCTGCCGCCGTCCGCGCCCTTTCCGAGTGCGTTTACCGCAAGCACTTCGCCGAGAATTTCCCCTGCGGACAGATTGCGGACAAGCCCGCCCAATGTACTTGCGCAAAACTTGCACCCCATCCGACACCCGACCTGCGACGAAACGCACAGTGTGTTGCCGTATTTGTAGCGCATCAGCACGCCCTCGACGACGTTGCCGTCAAAAAGGCGAAACAAAAACTTTTGCGTGCCGTCTATTGCCGAAGTGAGCGTTTTGACAATTACCGCCGAACGCGCCACGCAGTCTGCTTTCAGTTTGTCGCGCAGTGCCTTTGGCAGGTTGGTCATTTCGTCGAAGTCGGCGTTTTTGGTAAGCCAATCGAAAATTTGCTTGCCTACAAACGGCTTAACGTTGTAGTTAGCCGTTACGAAGTCGGTAAGTTCCGTTTGGGTGAAATCTTGCAGTAATACCATATTGCTTGTCAGTGTTCAGCGTGAAGTCGTATTTGTTTTGTGCATTGCCGCCACAAAAAAGCCTTGCATTACCTCCGACGGCAAAAATTGATGTTGCGTTTGTCCGTCGGCTTCGGGAAATTGCGGCAAAGAGATTTTTTCGGGGACAAAATCGGGGTGTTCGGCAAGGAAACGGCGCACTTGTTGCCCGTTTTCGTTGTCAAACACCGTACATGTGGAGTACACCAGCACGCCGCCGTAGGCAACATAACGGCAAGCATTGCCGAGAATTGCCCTTTGCAACTTCATAAGAGTGCCGATGTCCTCGTTTTTGCGAAAAATCTTGATGTCCGGGTGGTTGTCCAGCACGCCGAAGCCGCTGCACGGTACGTCACACAACACAAGGTCGAACTTGCCTGCAAGACTTTCGTCAAACTGCGTCGCATCGGCAACCTTGGCAGTGACGTCCACGCCGAGCCGTTTGGCGTAGGTCTGGATAAGTGCAACCCTGTGCGGATGAATGTCGCACGCGGTAACGTTTGCCGCCGCGCAAAGTTGCTTGACATACACCGCTTTGCCACCGGGTGCCGAACAGCAATCCAGCATATTTTTGGGGTTGAATGCGGCGCAAACACGCGATACGCACATGCTGCCAAGGCTTTGCACGGTAAAGGTTTCGTCGGGTGCGCCCACTCTGCCGTCGACAAAAAACGCGTCGGGAAATACTGTCGGGCGTACTTCGCTGCCGAAACGCGCAGAAACTTCGCTTGCGTTGACTGGCGCGGAAAAACGCACCGTAGTTGCCGTGTCGTGCTTTGCCGAAACTATTTTCAGGGCGGTTTCCTTGCCGTAATCCTTGACAAGTTTTTTAATAGCCCACAACGGATAGGAATACCTTACCGAAGCCGCCTCGATCTCGTCCGTCGGGTAATCGTCGAAGTCAGGCAAGACGTCGGCAAGCGTTTTAAGCGTGGCGTTTACAAAACCGACTATTCGCCTGTCACCGCTGTTTTTGGCAAGTTCCGCGACGTCGTTGACAACGGCATACACGGGGATTGACAGTTCTGCAAGACAATATGCGCCGATTTTAAGGTACAACAGCGCGTCGCCTTTGGGCATTTTTTTGACATGTTTGCCGATTATGTAATCCAGCCTGATGTCGTTGTCCAGCACCCCGTAGACTATTTTTGTAACCAATGCTTTGTCCTTGGCTTTGCAATTTTTAAGCGAATTGTTGAGCGTAATGGACGAAAAGGCACCGTCATTGTAAATTTGCGACAGCGTAAGGAAACTTTTCAGAAATGCCGTGTTCATAGGTCAAATTTTGCGCCGACGGGCAGACAAGTACCGCACAAAAATGCGGCGACAACCATTTTGCGTCCGTTTTCCTTTTGCAGTTCGGTCACATTTACCGCGCCGCCGCGGCATGCAACGGCAAGCACCTTTTTGCCGCATTCCACAATCGTACCGGGTTCGGCTTCGGGGTAAGTTTTGTCCGTCGGGCGAAGGGCGTAGATTTTAAGGCGTTTACCGTCGATACTCGTCCATGCGGCAGGCGACGGATTGAGCGCACGGACAAGGTTGATAAGTTCGTCGGCGGTCTTATTCCAGTCGATATGCTCCGTTTCGGCGGAAATTTTGTGGCAGAATGTTGCTTTGCTTTCGTCCTGCGGCGTAAACACTGCCGTTCCGTCGGCAATTTTGTCAAGAGCTTCCACTATGCATTCCGCCCCGAGAGCCGACATGCGCGCAAACAATTCGCCGTTGGTTTCGTAGGGCAGTATGTCAATCGAACGTTGCAGGATCATATCGCCCGCGTCCACCGCCCTGACCGTCTGCAAAATTGTAATGCCCGTTTGCGTCAGCCCTTGCCACACCGCGTACTGTATCGGTGCCGCGCCGCGAAGTTCGGGAAGCAAACTTCCGTGAATGTTGACTATGCCGTGTGGAGCGATGTCTATTACCTGCTGGGACAAAATTTGCCCGTAAGCCGCCGTCACCATGATGTCGGGGCGAAGTTCGGTAAGCGTTTCTACGCCGTCGCGCGAAATTTTTTCAAATTGATAAACGGGGATGTCGTGCGCAAGTGCATATTTTTTGACAGGGCAAAATTCCGTCTTGCCGCGTGCGCCCACCTTGTCGGGTTGACATACGCACGCCACAACCGTGTGACGGCCGTTTATTGCGTCCAGCGCAGGCACGCCGAAATCGGGCGTCCCGAGAAAGATTACTCTCATTTTCCCTCCGTTGACAAACGGCAAGCGCATTTTGTCAGCCTAGATAAGCCAATCTGCTCGCAGTTTGTTTATGTTGAATATTCAGGCTTAAGTTGATAACCGCTAATATTTTTTTGGTCAACATGGCGACCGGTCAGGCGTCAGACACCCGTCCGAGCAGTTAGTCGTCCATGATTTTCTTAATCATCTTGTCGCAAAACAGAATTCCGTCAAGGTGATCCATTTCGTGCAGGAATACCCTTGCAAAGTATCCTTCGGCATGGATTTCCTGCGGTTTACCGTTGCGGTCGAAGTACTTGACGTCAATGACTTCCGGACGTTCCACAAGCCCCCTGTAACCGGGCACCGACAGACAGCCTTCGTTGTCCACGCACTTACCGCTTGCTTGAACAAGGGTCGGATTGACAAGTTCGTAGCGTTTGTCGTCGTATTCCACAATACACACACGGCGCAGAATACCCACCTGCGGCGCGGCAAGACCAAGCCCTTCGGCGTAGTCAAGGGTCTGAATCATATCGTCGATAAGCTCGGCAAGTTTGCCGTCAAATTTTTCCACAGGTTTACATATCTTGCGCAGTATCGGATCGCCTACCTGCACTATTTTTCTTCGAGCCATTGTGCCCTCCGTATATATCAAACATTTTTGTTCATTTTTATTTTGTCACAAAATTTTGCATACGTATATGTTTTTTTCGCAACAAAGATTGCTTAGGGTTTACATTGTCATCACTAACAATTTTTGCGAGTGTGACGACGGCTAATTATGCGTTAAACGAC
>UMHM01045405.1_pt1 | contig 32885 bp, 39 predicted proteins | sample 1965501 | NCBI WGS metagenome assembly UMHM01 (sample SAMEA4836095, study PRJEB28245) | human gut metagenome | biome: gut microbiome; material: fecal sample | place: Denmark | collected 2008
GATTTTCCGATCAAAAGGGGTGCTGGATATGACCGCTATTTTCGTCTTTGCTGCGTTGATCATTGCGAGTGTTGCGTACAGCGTTTTTGATGGGCGTCGGGCGGAAGCTGCGCGCCGAATGGACGATTTCTATCGCGTCGAGTTCAAGAAGAGCTACGTCGTGAAGGATGAAATCGCTGCCCAGAACTGGTATTGATCGTTTGCAGAATGAAGAAACGGATGGCTTCGGCTGTCCGTTTTTTTGTGTGCGGGAAATGCGCAAATCCGGGATTTGTACAGCAGCTTGCCCACATAAGTAAACTTGGCTTGAATAGCAAAATCAAGAAATTCAGCGATTCTTTCATTTGCGGAAAGGGCTATTCTCCCCCTTCGGGGGGGAGAATAGCTTTTTGTCTACAGTCTGATGCGCAAATCCGGAATTTGTGCGGAACATGCTTTTTATTGCTTTTTTAGAGATTATGTTCATGCAATCAAGTTGACAAAAAGACAATGAAATTAAAAGACGAATTGTCAACTGAATATCCTGCGTGGGATGGGAAAAGAACGAAAAATAATAGAAAAATCATCAGAAAATTCAAAAACCGTATTGACAAAACTTTGTAAGCGGATATATAATGGCGTTGCACTTTTGAAAAACAACCGTAAACACCCGGCGTGCAGCCGGATCGAAAAGATTGGGAGGGCAACAACCATGAAAAAATTCGCTGCGATTGCTTTGACGCTGGCGCTGACCGCCTCTGCGGCCTGCGCGGGCGCAACCACCGTCGGTATCTGCCAGCTTGTTCAGCACGAGGCGCTGGACGTGGCGACGCAGGGCTTTAAGGACGCGCTGACCGAAAAAATGCCGGACGTCAAATTTGACGAGCAGAACGCCGCGGGCGACGCAGCCAACTGCGTCACCATCACCAGCAAGTTTGCCGCCGACGGTGTGGATCTGATTCTCGCCAACGCGACCGCGCCGCTTCAGGCCGCCGTTTCCGCGACCGGCGACATCCCGATTCTCGGCACCTCGATCACGGATTACGCGACCGCGCTGGGCATGAAGGATTGGAACGGCACGACCGGCATCAACGTCTCCGGCACGAGCGACCTCGCGCCGCTGGACGGCCAGGCCGCGATCATCAAGGAGCTGTTCCCGGACGCGAAGAACGTCGGTCTGGTCTACTGCTCCGCCGAGGCCAACTCCATCTACCAGATTACCGTGATTAAGGGCTATCTCGAGGAGATGGGCTACGCCTGCACCGAGTTCGCCTTCACCGATTCCAACGACGTTGCCTCCGTCACCCAGTCCGCGGCGGACGCGAGCGATGTGATCTACATCCCGACCGATAACACCGCCGCGGCCTACACCGAGACGATTGCCAACGTCCTCATCCCGGCGAAGGTGCCGGCCGTCGTGGGCGAGGAAGGCATCTGCCGCGGCTGCGGCGTGGCGACCCTGACCATCAGCTACTACGATTTGGGCTACAAGACCGGCGAAATGGCGGCGGATATCCTCCAGAACGGCGCGGACGTGAGCACGATGGCGGTTGAATCCGCTCCGAGCTTCACGAAGAAATACAACGCCGCGAACGCCGAGGCGCTCGGCCTGACGATCCCGGCGGACTACGTTGCGATTGAGTAAAACCGGTTTTCAAAGACATTTGCATGAGCCAAGGAAGCGGCTGAGCGCTCCCTTGGCTTCATGCGTATCATAAGGAGGACAATCCAGTGGAGATTGCCAAGCTGTTTAACGCGCTCCCCAGCGCCGGTTCGCAGGGCGTGATCTGGGGCATCATGGCGATTGGCGTGTATATTACCTATCGAATCCTCGATGTGGCCGATCTGACGGTGGACGGCAGCATCGCAACCGGCGGCGCGGTGGCCGCCGTGCTCATCATCGGCGGCTGCAACGTGTGGGTCGCGATGGTCGCGGCGTTTCTGGTCGGCATGCTCGCCGGCCTCGCGACGGGCATTTTCCACACGTTCATGGGCATCCCGGCGATTCTGGCGGGCATTTTGACCCAGCTTTCGCTCTATTCCATCAACCTGCGCATCCTCGGCGGCAAGGCGAATATGGCGGTCAGCGTCAACAACTATCCGCTGCTCGTCTCCGCCCGCAACGCGCGTGTGCTGTCGCTTTCCAACCCGATCTTCATTCTGGCGGCGCTGGCCGTCGCGGTGATCGCGCTGCTGTATTGGTTCTTCGGCACGGAGCGCGGCTGCTCCCTGCGCGCAACCGGCGCAAACGCCAACATGGCGCGCGCGCAGGGCATCAACACCAACGCGGATAAGGTGCTCGGCCTCATGCTCTCCAACGGCCTCGTCGCCTTCTCCGGCGCGCTGCTGACGCAGTATCAGGGCTTTGTCGATGTCGGCATGGGGCGCGGCGCGATCGTCATCGGCTTGGCCGCCGTCATCATCGGCGAGGTCGTGTTCTCCAAAATCTTCCATAACTTTGCGCTCAAGCTGCTGGCCGTCGTCATCGGCGCGATTCTGTATTATATCGTCATTCAGGTCGTGCTCTGGCTCGGGCTCAACACCAACGACCTGAAGATGCTTCAGGCGCTGGTCGTCGCCATGTTCCTCGCCGTTCCGTATTGGAAGCACCGCTATGTCAAAAAGAAGGGGGACGCGAACCATGGCTGAGCGCATCATGCTGAATATCAACCACATCGCCAAGACGTTTAATCCCGGCACGATCACCGAAAAGCGCGCGCTGACGGACGTGGATCTCAAGCTCAACGAGGGGGATTTCGTCACGATCATCGGCGGCAACGGCGCGGGCAAATCCACGACGCTCAACGCCGTGGCGGGTGTGTTCGCCGTGGATCAGGGCACGATTGAGATTGCGGGCGTGGACGTGACCCGCCTGCCGGAATACAAGCGCGCCAAATACCTCGGCCGCGTGTTTCAGGACCCGATGACCGGCACCGCCGCCACCATGAACATCGAGGAGAACATGGCGCTGGCCATGCGCCGCGGCGAAAAGCGGACGCTGCGCTGGGGCATCTCCAACATGGAGCGCGACATGTATCGCGAGCAGCTCCGCACCCTCGGCCTCGGGCTGGAGGAGCGCATGAGCAGCAAGGTCGGCCTGCTTTCCGGCGGACAACGGCAGGCGCTGACGCTGCTGATGGCCGCGCTGCGCACACCGAAGCTGCTGCTGCTGGACGAGCATACGGCGGCGCTCGATCCGAAGACCGCCGCGAAGGTTTTGGAGCTGACCGAAAAGATCGTCGCCGAGCAGAAGCTGACCGCGATGATGGTCACCCACAACATGAAGGACGCGATTGCCATGGGCAATCGCCTGATTATGATGAACGCGGGGCGCATTGTGGTCGATGTGCGCGGGGAGGAGAAGAAGAAGCTCACCCGCGAGGATCTGATGCAGCTCTTTGAAAAGGCCGCCGGTCAGGAGATCGAGAACGACCGGATGCTGCTGTCGTAAACGGGCTAAACGATACCATAAAGGGCTGTCAAGCCAACAACACCGATATTTCAAGAGTAAAATCAAGTATTTGTGCCCGAAGGTTTCCAAAGGGCGACCGGAAAGCCCTTTGGTGGGGCGATGGGGCAAAGCCCCATATCCAAAAACGCTTAGATATTTGCTTCTTGAAATGTTCGATTTAGGCTTGACAGCTCTTTCTTATGTCTAGAGAGTCAGTGCCGTTTCCCTCTGACCTTCGGCGCGGTCGCCTGATGGCTTATATCCAGCAGCGTTTTGAGGGTTTCGTCGGAAGCACTTCCGTCGAGCGCGGCGGTGATCCAGTTTTCCTTGCTCATGTGATAGGCGGGGAAGAGACCGGGCGCGCCGCGAAGCGAGACGATGAGGTTGGGGTCGCATTTCAGGTTGACGATATCCATCCGCGCGTCCGACGGCAGACCAAGCCTGCGCGCGGGGATGTTCATCGCGAGCGCAAACCACTTGCGGTTGGCCGGGTGGCGGAAGACGGCGGAAACGTTGTCATCCGAAAAGGGATAATCCGGCTCGACACTGTATGTGTCGAAGATGTATCGGGTCAATTCGGCGCGGGTCATAAGATCGCCTCCCCTGTGTGAATGAAATCAGTATAGCGGGAAAGCGGGAAAAAGTCAAACCCCGCGTGCCGTTTTCGCCCGCGATGCGGAAGACTCGGGGCATGAAAAAAGCCGGAGAGAAAATCTCTCCGACCCAGACTGCAGACAAAAAGCTATTCTCCCCCGAAGGGGGGAGAATAGCCCTTTCCGCAAATGAAAGAATAGCTGAATTTCTTGATTTTGCTATTCAAGCCAAGTTTGCTTATGTCAATAAATTGAGCCGGAGAGAAAGCCTCTCCGGCCAGAAAAACGGATTACAGTTCGCCGTTCAGGATGGCGTCGATCACGACATGGCCGACGGTGAAGTTGTTCTTCATCGCGGTGGCGAAGATGTCGGCGGATTCAACGCTGGACTCGGACGCGAGGGAATCCACGAAGTTCGGGTCCCAGAGGCTCTCCGGGGAGGCGCCGTTCATAAACACGTCGGTGTTGACGGAATCGCGGATGATGATGTAGCGGTCGAGCATGCCGAGGCGGTCGAGCACGACGGACATCGCGTGATCCTCCATCTCGGTGAGGGCATACGGATCGGGGCAGCCATAGGTCTCGGTCATCAGCAGGGCGTTCGCGTGGTCGTGCATGCCCTTCCAGTAGTTATCGCCGGTGACGGTCGTGCCGCGCAGCACCTTCGGGTCACGGATGGCCCAGTCGGCGTTGTCGAACGTGGCGGCCATGAAGGCGCGGGTCTTTTCGGTGGTCTCGATCTGAACATCCTTGACGAGGTTGAACACCTTCTCGCAGAGTTCCTGATTGAGCAGCTTGGCGGAAGCATCGTCATAGCTCTCGTCGTGGAACCAGGTGGTCGCCAGATCGGTGGTCAGGTCGCGCGCGTCGGCATGGTGGCCGAGGTCGAAGTCAACCGTCGCGGTGATGACGAACACGTCGCCCATCACGCCGTACTCGACCGCGGAGCCGGCGCAGCCGGTGCTGATGATGTAGGCATTGCTGAAATCGAAGCGATCATCCATCAGGATGGCCTGAAGGGTCATCGCGCTGTTGACCTTGCCCATGCCGGTCACGCAGAGGGCGACGCCGTCCTTGACGTACAGCGGGTTCGGGCAGCCGACGATATCGTAGCTCTCGCCGCCCTCGCAATAGCCCTCATAGTAATACTGAGCCTCGCCGGGGAAATCGCCGGCCATTTCGCCGCTTTCGAACTTCGGCAGGATCAGCGCCTTGATGGCGACGGGCTCGGCCAGCGCGAGGGACGCGCAGACGATGAGCAGAGCGGCAACGAGCAGAGCAAGCAGTTTCTTCATGGATGAAGGTCTCCTTTCAGAATTGAAAATCCGAACATTCTTGCTGATTCTTGCAAATTCAAACGGATTTTTAATGAACGAGTTGCATTGTACCACGCTTTGCGTTCGGAATCAAGAGGGAAACGAACATTTTATCTGCAATATAAAAACGGACGCATTGATCTTGAGAGACGGGTTTATACCATGAAGCGGAGCTGCCGTTTGGTCGATGACCCAAGAGAAAATATGTAAACCATGTGCCTGCACAAAGTGTAAACCATGTTGCGCTTGACACATCGCGCGCCCGTTATTGGAATTTGTGCAAAATTTCGGATTTGCTCATTTACTGTTTATAAGAATCAAAACCGAAAAAGAAGAAAAACTGCATGAAACAAAGGATTGACCGCCAAAAGCCTGTCCTGAAATGCGCGCTGACCGGAAAAAAGAAAACGGTTGCTCAAACGCTTGTCCGCATGATACAATGAAGGATACAAAAAAGACGTGCGGATTTTGTGCGTTGCAGACTGTAGACAAAAAGCTATTCTCCCCCCCCCGAAGGGGGAGAATAGCCCTTTCCGCGAATGAAAGAATAGCTGAATTTCTTGATTTTGCTATTCAAGCCAAGTTTGCTTATGTCAACAAGCTGAGACGCGCGGATTCTGCGCGTTGTCCACAAGGAGGAAGCATATGAACCATCTGAACGGAAAAAATGAAGAAGACCGCCGCATTTACGAGCGCAGCGCCCGCCTGATTCTGCTGCTTGCTCTGCGGGACATCGCGCCGGGCGCAAAGGCGCGCTTTGAGCACAGCATCGGCTTGGGGCTCTACCTGAACGTGAGCGGCGTTTCGCTGACGGCGTCGCTGGTGCGCAAAATCGAGGCGCGCATGCGCGAGATTTCCAAGGCTGACCTGCCGATCGTCAAATCCCGCTGGACGCGCGAGCAGGCGGTGGCGTATTTCCGCGCGCAGGGGCAGGAGGATACCGTGCGCCTGCTGGCGTATCGCCCGTTCGATTATTTCGACGTGTATACCTGCGACGGGCTGAGCGAGTATTTCTACGGCGACATGGTGGAATCGACGGGCGAAATCCAATCCTTCGCGCTGCGGTTTTATTACCCCGGCATGGTGCTCCTGCTGCCCGCCGAGGCGCTTGACGGCGCGCCCGCGCCGTTTGTCGAGCGGCCGAAGCTCATGCGCGCGTATGTCGAGGCGAACGTCTGCTCGCGGATTCTGCAATGCGAAAACGCCGCCGACCTGAACGACATCATCGCAAAGGGCGACGCGCGGACGTTTATCCGCGTCAGCGAGGCCATGCAGGAGCGCGCCGTCGCGCAGATCGCCGAGCGCATCGTCGCCAACGGCGCGCGGGTCGTGTTCATCGCAGGGCCGAGCTCCAGCGGCAAAACGACCTTTGCCAATCGGCTGAGTGTGCAGCTCCGCGTCAGCGGCAAGCGCCCGCTGGCGATTTCGCTGGATAACTACTATAAAAACCGCGAGATGATCCCGCTCGGCGCGGACGGAAAGCCCGATTTGGAATGTTTGGAATCCATCGACGTGGCGCTGTTCAACGATCAACTGGTGGAGCTGCTGGCCGGACGCGAGGTCGAGCTGCCGCTGTATTCCTTCAAGACAAAGCGCAGACTGGAAAGGGGCGTGCGGCTCAGGGCGCAGGAGGATCAGGTGATCGTCGTCGAGGGCATCCACGGGCTGAACGACGCGCTCAGCGAGGAGATCCCCAGCGAGCTGAAATACCGAATTTATGTCAGCGCGCTGACCCAGCTCAACCTCGACGGCCACAACCGCATCCGCACGACGGATGTGCGCCTGCTCCGACGGATGGTGCGCGACGCGCGAACCCGCCATACCGACGTGACCGCGACGATGGCGATGTGGGACAGCGTCCGCGCGGGGGAGGAAAAATACATCTTCCCCTATCAAGAGAAGGCGGACGTCATGTTCAATTCGTCGCTGCTGTATGAAATCGCGGTGCTGAAGAAATACGCCTTTCCGATGCTCAAATCCATCCCAAAGGATAGCCCGTATTACACGCGCTCGCGGCGGCTGGTCAAATTCCTTCATTATTTCAAGGATTGCAGCGAGGAGAGCGAAATCCCGCCGACGTCCATCCTGCGCGAATTTATCGGCGGATGCACGTTTTACGATGAATAACGCCGCGCCGCCCTGCTCACAATAGCGGCAAGGAGGCGAATCAAGTGAAAAAATGGTTTTTGACGCTGATGTGCATGGCCGCCGTCAGCGTGATGATGGTCGGCTGCTCCGCCAACACGGTGAGCACAGCCCCGACCGCGTCCCCGATGGCGACGACGGCCGCGCCGACCCATTCCCCGATGGCGACGGCGGAAGCGACCGCCGAACCCTCGCCCGCCGCGACGACCGAGGCGATGACGCCCGCGCAGGCCGGCCAACTGGCCGAGAAGATCGCGCAGGCCGTGCAGCAGATCAGCGAGATCGACGAGGCGCAGGTCGTCGTGAACAACGGCCGCGCGCTGGTCGCCGTCAGGTTTGACGCGCAATACAGCGCGGGGCTGGACGACCGCATGAAGCAGCAGATCACCGAAACCGTGCAGAAGGTGGACGATACCCTCAAGGATGTGGAAATCACCGATGACGACACGCTCTACGGCCAGATCAAAGGGCTTGGCGAGCGCGTGGCCAACGTGACCGGCCTTGACGAGCTGGCGGATGATTTCGGCGACCTCTGGGATCGCATCGTCGGCCGATGACCCCATCCGGCGCATAACGGCGCAGGCGGCGGGGCGATGCCGCCGCGAAGAGAATTTCCCCCAAAAACAAAATGGAGCTGTCACAACACAGATATTTCAAGAGTAAAACGAAGTATTTGTGCCCGAAGGTTTCCAAAGGGCGATGCGCCAAACGGGCGCCGTAAACGCTCGGAAAGCCCTTTGGTGGGGCGATGGGGCAAAGCCCCATTCCCGAACATGAAAAACTGAAAAAAACACCGTATCTTCGGGAGAAAGCGTGACGCTGACTGAGAAGGTGCGGTGTTTTTGTAATGGATTTTTGAAGGAAATTGAAAATGCGCACACAAAAGGCAGACGGAAAGCGTCAGTGATACATCGCCACCAGCTCGTCGCTGCCGGCGGCTTTCAATTCGGAAAGCCACGCGGCGTAGGTTTCGTCGTTCAGCTCGATTTCGCCGGTGGCAAAGCGCGCGACGCCCCTATCCACCAGACCACCGAGCACCGCGGTCAGCTCGTTTGCGCGCTGCTGACGCTCAAGGCTCAGCGCGTGCGCGGGGATGACCTGCTCGCTGACGGCGTGGACGCGCTCGTTCTGCTCGAAGACATGCTGATCGACCGGGCTGGCGACCTTGGATATGAAATCGCTGGGGTAAAGACCGGGCATGGCCGCGCCGGTGTACATCAGCACGTTTGCGCGAACGTCGTTGATCGTCCGGCTGCCGGTCAGATTGAACGACCATGTGCCGTCCGCGTTCCAGACATAATCCTCGCCCTCAACGCCCGCGTAGGCCAGCAGCGCGCCGTCCTCGCCGTAGAGCGCATCGACCCAGCGAAGCGCGGCGGCGGGGTCTTCGCAGGAGGAAGAGACGGCAAAGCAGCCCGTCCACACCTCGCCCAGCAGGTCGCGCCAGCGGGTCGCGCCGGAAGCGTCCGGCATGAGCAGCGCGTCGTAATCCGCCGCGGCGGCGGAGGGAACGTGCGTATACGGCGTCATTGTGACGATCAGGCCGCTGGTCACGGGCGTTTTTTCATCAGAGGAGGCGGCGGAGAGCGCCGCCGTGCTGTGCATCGCGGTGAACGCGGTCTGGGGCAGGATGCCCTGCGCCACCCAGTCGCGCAGGGTGGCGATCCATTCGCGATAGGCGGGCAGCTCCGGCGCAAAGGCCAGCGAGCCGTCGGGCAGACGCGCGAGATTGCTGTCATCTGCGACGACGCCGAAATACGGCAGAAGCCAGCGCATCTCGTAAACGCCGATCAGATCCGCCGCGACTTCATCCTGCTTGAAATTGCCGTTGGGATCGCCCGCCTTGAACGCCAGCAGCACGTCGGTCAACTCCGCCACGGAGGTCGGCGCGGACAGATTCAGCGCAGAAAGCCACTTTGCGTTGATCCACACGCAGACCTGGCGCTCCGTCGTATTCAGCAGGGGGAGGGAGGCGATTCGGCCGTCGTCCAGCGTGATGGCCGCCCGCCAATCGGGGTGCGCCGCCAGCAGCGCGGAGAGGTTGGGCATGTTGGCCTCGATCAGCGGCGCAAGGTCGATCAGCGCGCCGCTTTCCAGCAGGGTCTGCTCCTGCGCGCGGGAGAGATTCGCCTTGAAGAGCACATCCGCCGGGATGCTCCCCTGCGCCATGGCGGCAATCAGATCCGCGTACTGCGCTTCATCCGAAACGGCGTGCGCGTCCATGGAAACGCCGGTCAGCGCCTCCATGCGCGGGAAAAACAGGCTGCTCTCCCAGTTGCGCTCGACGGTTTCGGTTTCAAGCCCGGTGAGCGTCGTCGCGCCCGCCGTGCCCGCCAGCAGGGACAGGGCGAGGGACAGAGAAAGGGTTTTTTTCAAAAAGCTGTGCATTGTACGCCTCCGAGAATCAATTTACCGTGATTATACCATACTTTGGCTGTGGAGAAAAGGGGACGCGGCGGACGGTCAGGGCGGACTATTCGCGCGTCGGCCGCCATAGGATGGGCGGGACGGGAGGCGAGGCGCGGTGCTGGAGGCGATGCTCGAGGGATGGCGCGGCAAGCGTGTGCTGATCGTGGGGGATCGAGGCGGCCTGTGTGCGTTTCTGATTGCGGTTTTGGATGAAATCGGCGCAAGGCCGATGTGCGTCAGCGACCGGGCGGACGCGCAGACGCTCTGCCGCGCGCTGACGGCAGGGCGGGTGAGCGCGGCAATTTTGCCGGGAGAGATGACAGGGCGAAGCCTGCCGGAGCGGCTGGAGGCGACGCTCACGCTGACGCGGGAGGTGCGCGAGGCGGGCGTGCCGCTGCTGCTGGCGATGTCGGATGCGGCGGTCTACCGGGGCGGCGGACGGGTGAACGAGGCGGGAGAAATCGGCGGGCGCACGCGCGAGGGAATGGAGGCGAGCATCCTGCAAACGGCGCTGCTGGGCGCGGCGCGGGGGCTGATGGGCGACGCGGTTCGGACGATGTTCGTTCGCCACGCGCCGGTCTTGGGTGAAGACTGCGCGGCATGGTGCGACGCGCTGCTGGAGGGGCGGACGATCCGGGTGCGCCATCCGGCGGCGCGCGGGGTGTTTGTGCATCCGCTGGATGTCGTCTGCTGCGGGCTGACGCTGGGCGCGCGGGCGTTTCAATGCGGCGAGGGCGGCGTATACAACATCGGGACGGATGAGCGGAGCATCGGCACACGCCAGAGCGCGGCACGGCGGCTGGCAATGCGCCATGGCGGCGCGGACACGGCACAGGAAGAAGCGGAGGACGGCGAGCCCCCGGCGCAGCTTTTGGATGGAAGCGCGGCGCGGCGGCTCTGCGGCGCGGCCTGTCGGCTGGACGTGGATCAGGCGCTGGATCTGCTCTTCGAGCAGCGCCGCGCAGCGCGGGCGGGGCAGGAGGAGGCGGCCATCCGCCGGATGACGCGGACATATCTGGAAGGCTGCCGCGCATAACCTGAAAGCGGAGGCGATGATATGGAGAAGAACACCGTGCAGCTCCCCCGGCATACCCTGATGCTCGACGGACGCGCGCGCGCGAAGCTCACCGGCGTGACGGCGGTGAGCTGCTTCAACGACCGGGAGGTTGTGCTGGAAACCGGCGAGGGCGAGGTGGCGCTGCTCGGCGAAAACCTGCACATCGAGCAGCTGAATCTCGACGACGGCCAGCTCGACGTGACCGGAGAGATCGTGGGCGTCGAATACAGCGAGGCGACCCAGAGGAAGGCGCGGCGCGGGCTGTTCGGCCGCAAGAAGGGGTGACCGCCGCACAGCAGGCGCAGGCGCTCGGATGGATGGCGGCACTGGGCGCAGCGGCGGGGTTTTGCTACGATCTGCTCGGGCGGCTGCGGCGCGGCCGACTGACCGCGGGCGCGGCGGATCTGTTCCTCGGGGCGCTCTGCGCGGCGGGCATGACGGGAATCGCGCTCCGCCTGCGGATGAATCCGTTTCGGCTCTATGCGTTTGCGGGCGTGGCGCTCGGTCTGGCGGCGTATGCCGCGACGCTGGGGCGGCTTCTTCGCTTTTTCGCGGCGAGAAGCGCGCGTTTGCGGGCGAATCCGCGCGAATGTGTCAAAAAAGTTAAATAACATCGCGGAGATGATGAATTTGTTGCAGGAAAAAATGAAAAAAGGTCGAATTATGACTGTACAAATTTGTCAAAAGATGCGGGGGATGGTCGACGTGGCCGCAAAAAGAAAGAGAATCAGGCCGTTTCGGATTTTGGCGGTGCTGATGGGCGCGGGGACGCTGGCGATGCTGATGCGCTTTCCGGCGAAGGCCGTGAGCCTGGAGCGTCAGCAGGAGCAGCTCGTGGCGGCGGCGCAGGCCTATCACGACGCGCAGAGCGAGAACAACCAGCTCAAGACTGCGCTGACGGAGATCGATTCCTCCGATTTCATCGAGCGCACGGCGCGCAGGGACTACGGCTATTGCTGGTACGGCGAAATCATCTATCAGGTGGGCAATTTGGACGAGATCGAGCAGCAGCTTGATTTTGATGTATACGGACAGGATTAAGCGGAGGGAAACGCCATGCGCCTTGGCTGCATTGGAATCGGGTCGAACGCGATCCGTCTGCTGGTTGCGAGCTGGAAGGACGGGCAGCTTTGCGATGTGCGCCGCGAGCGCCGCGGGACGCGCCTTTTCGCCGGGCTGATCGGCGGAAGGCTGACCGAGGAGAGCATACAATCTTCTGTGAACGCTGTTGACGAGCTGGCGCAGTGCGCCCGCGGCGACGGCGCGCAGGAGATTTTTGTTTTTGCCACCAGCGCGGTGCGCGACGCGGTGAACGGTCGGGCTTTCACCGACCGATGCGAGGCGGCCTGCGGGGCGCGGGTGGAGATTGTCTCCGGCGAGGAGGAGGCGGTGCTCTCGTACATCGGCGCGAGCGACGGCGGCGTTTGCGGCATGATCGACATTGGCGGTGGCTCGACGGAATTTACGCTGGGCGAGGGCGAGAAAATCCGCGGCGCGGTCAGCTTGCAGATGGGCGCGGTGCGCATGAACGCGCAGCGGCCGGTTTTGAGGCTCGACGATTACGCGGCGACGGTGGAACAATGCAGGCGGCTCATCCAGCGCGACGCGCAGGGGCTGCTGACGCTGGGGATGAAGCCGGACTGGGTCGGCGTCGGCGGGACGATGACCACGCTGGGCGCGATGCAGTGCGCCGTTCCGCTCTTTGACGCGGCGCGCTGCGAGGGCATGCGGATGGATTTTGAAACGGTCGCGGGCTGGGGCAGGCGGCTTGCGCGCATGAGCATGGCCGAGCGGCGGCAGGTGCCGGGGCTGATGGCGCACCGCGCGGACATCATTCCCAGCGGCGTGGCGATTCTGGAAGCCGCGATGCGCGAATTTGGCATGGACTCGATCTGCCTTTCCGCGCACGGCAACATGGACGGCTATCTGAAGAAAAAATTTCAAAAAAAGGATTGACAGAAGCCGAAAAATTGTGTATAATGATCCTCGTCGTCAGAACGACGGCGCTTCACATCGCGGGATGGAGCAGTCTGGCAGCTCGTCGGGCTCATAACCCGAAGGTCGTAGGTTCAAATCCTACTCCCGCAACCATATGGCGGCATAGCTCAGCTGGCCAGAGCATTCGGTTCATACCCGAAGTGTCATGTGTTCGAATCACATTGCCGCTACCAGAGAATCCAGTCAAGATGATTGCTTGGCTGGATTTTTTGATGTGTAGGAAATGGCGCAAAATCTCCTGCGTGAGCGAAAGACCCGTGCAATAATGGTGCAAAGCTTCGGCTTTTGCTCATTTACTGTTCTTCAAATGGTTGTTTTTTCTGTTGTCCACAGTATAATAAACTCGGACTAAACCGAGTCGGAGGTGACCGAGTAAATGAAATTCTACGGACGGGAGAAGCAGCGCAAGGATTTGCATCGTCTGTTTTTGTATGAAGGGATGCAGCTTGGCTTGATTTATGGACGCAGACGCGTCGGCAAAGGTGAGCTGATTAAGCAGAGCCTGCGCGAAACGGACGTAACCAGCATTTATTTTGAATGTAAACAGACGACGGAGCAGAATAACACGGAGAGTCTGTCTGTGCTGCTGGCGGATACGTTTCATTTCCCAAAGCCGTCTTTTGACAGCATGGAAGCGTTGCTGACGTATCTGTTTGAGGCGGCGAAGGAAAAGCCGATGATCTTGGTGCTGGATGAGTACCCGTACTTGCGCGAAGTTGTGCGGGGGATGGACAGCGTTTTGCAGGCGTTGGTTGACCGCTATCGCGATAGAATAGAATCAATTCCATATGCATTTATGATAAACAATTATTTCTTTATTAACTGAGGAATGTAGCGTTCATTCTTTGTTTGACAGCATAAGTAGAATGTTTTCTGTGCGGCGGGATCAGAGAGTGGGACATAAATATGCCGGTTCTGGCGGTTAGGCGCAGAGGAAAGCGTGGTATCGAGAATAAAGGCGCGGATATCAAACGCATCGATCAGGTCGTAATACTCTTGTTCGCCGCTGACGGTGATGAGCTGGACGATCTGGCCGTACTGCTTGCGGATGTAGGACGCCCAGAAGCCGCTCTGCGCCCAGAGGAGAATCTTTTCGTTTTTCAGGTCATTGATGTCAATGCTCCTTTTGTGCGCGAGCGGGTCGTTCTTGTTGAGGCGGATCCAGAGCTTATCGGTGACGTAGGGAACGCAGCAGACGTTCGGCTCGTCGATTTCATATTCGGTGATGATATAGTCAAACCGCCCCTGCAAAAGCCCCAGCGGCAGCTGCTCGCTGGAAAGCTGCTCGGAGATGATGTTTCTTTCGGGGAAGAGGACGCTCAGACGGCTGACCAGATCCTTGCGCAGGTTAAAAATGTAAGAAGCAACGGTCAACGTCCGCATCTGCCACGCCTTTTCCTGAATTTGGCGCACCATAAAATCCTCACGCTTGAGGTAGTCCTCGGCGAGCTGCGCGGCCTCCAGGCCGACCTCGTTGAGGACGATTTTGTTTTTGGAGCGGTCAAAGAGCTGAACGCCCAGTTCCTTTTCCAGCATCTTCATGGATGAAGAAATGGAGGGCTGAGAGACGAACAGCCGCTCCGCCGTTGCGCTTAATGTTTTACAGGATTTGAAGGTAACAAGGATTTTCCAAAGCCGATTGCTGATCATAACGGATGCACCTCGCAGTCTTTTTGCAGTATGAGGAAATGTGATATTCAGAACACGTGAAGGAACCGGTTATTTTTCATATCATAATTTAATTATAAAACATACGGATAATTGATAGCGCAACATAAATGACGGACAGGATTCACGTGAAAAAAAGATGATTCTGAAAAACATGGATAAACGAATTTTGACAAAAAATAGAGGGGAGATTGTAGAAAATAACTGATGCTTCGGGAAGCTTTTGTCTATTATATCAAAAAGAATCGCGTTTTTCCAGTGGGAGGGGACTGCTCAGTATAAATTTTTGTTATGGCAGTCAAAGAAGATGATATCTATACTTTTGGCGAAATGTGGAATAAAATAAGGCCAGAAGATGTGCTGAATGACAATAACATCAATGTGCAGAGAACAGAAAAGGAGAGGTGAAAGAGCAGGGATCATGTGCTGCACAAACGTTGGACGTTTATTCAGCCTGATGTGCGAAATTGTGGAAAGGGGATTCTAAAAATGAAAAAAATTCTGAGCTTTGTTCTGATGATGTGCGTTCTGATGACCATTCCGATGTTTGCGTTCGCCGCGGTTTCCGGCGATGAGCCGCTGACCATCGGCACGCCGTTCATGATTACCAACGCGGGTCAGGGCCCGGGCGGCAAGATGGGCCGACTGCTGGTCAGCCGCGCCGGCACGCTGACGGAGGATGAAGATTTCTATTACGTGGACGTGCCTTATGCCGCCGACGTGGACGCCCGCGATTACAGCGCGATCGTCATCGTCATCGGCTCGACTGATAAGGGTCTGGGAGCGACCGGCATCACCATCGATCAGGAAATCGCCCGCGTAGACGAGGTTGTCGCCCGTGCGAACGAGAAGGGCATTCCGGTGATCGCCGTCATGCTCGAAAAGGATAAGCGTTCTGACGTCAAGACCAACTCCAACGAGCGCTGCATCGACGCGGTTTGCCCGCATGCCTCCTGGATGATCGTCACCGCCGACGTCAACACCGACGGCCGCTACGATGCGTTCAAGGCAGAAAACGGCACCCCGCTGACCATACTGGATTCCTCGATGGATTTCATCTCTCTGGTTCAGCAGGCGTTTGTGAAGGAATAACAGCCGCACAAAAAAGGAAGTAGGGGAGGACGACAACACATGTCGACTTACGTTAGCACAACGATAGTCCTTGTTGCGATGGTTGCCGCCTTTGTCGTCAGCAGCCTGCTGCTCAAGTCGCCGGATATCTCACTGGCGATTGCAGCGACGGTTGCGGTTTGCTTCGGTTGTGGATTCGGATGGACGGATTCACTGCCGCGGGTATTGGTGGAGGGCCTTTTCGTCAACCTGGATATTGCACTGCTCTTTATCGCCGCGTCAATCTTCGTGAATATTTATTCAAAGACGGGCGCGATTGACGTTGTGACGCGGAAAATTGTTTCCCGCGTGAGCAACAAGTGGATTCTGCTTGCCATCATGGGCGTGATGATGATCATCCCCGGCGCGCTGACCGGCGCGGGCAGCATCTCCATTTTCGTTCTCGGCTCGATGGTGACCACCGTGGTCAGCGCCATGGGCCTTTCCAAGAAAAAGACGGCTGCGTTCGTCTTTATGTTCGCCATCATGAGCGCGGCGGCGCCGCCCGTCAACCTCTGGGCGATGATGATCGCTTCCGGCTGCGATATTCCGTATGTCGGTTTCGACGTGCCGCTGCTGGCACCGCTGGCGGTCTGCGCACTGTTTACGATCATCTTCCTCGGCTGGGGCAGCAAACCCAAGTCCAAGGAGGAAATCCTCGCGCAGCTTCCGGAAGCGCCGAAGATGAGCGCGTGGCGCATTGTGACCCCGCTGGTGGTGCTCATCGCGCTGTTCCTCGCTTCGAACTACCTGGCGCACTCCATCCCGGTGCTCGGCCTGCCGCTGATGTTCATCATCTGCGCGATTGTGGCCGCGCTGTGCAACCCGAAGAAGATGGGCTTCAAGGATTACCTGAAGATCATCAACGACACCTTCGAGCAGATTTTCCCGCTGATTGCGACCGTGCTGAGCGTCGGCATGCTGCAAAACGCGATGTCCGCGACGGGCGTGAAGGGTCTGATCGGCATCACGTTTATCACCATGCCGGTTTACCTGATTTACGCGACCGTGCTGTTCGTCGCCCCGGTGCTTCAGGGTGCGCTCAACTACGGCAGCGCCGTTGTCTTTGGCGCGCCGCTGATCTTCATGTTCAACTCGATGGGCTATGATCCCAAGATTGCGGCCATCGCGCTGAGCCTGATGTTCCCGATCGGCGACTGCCTGCCGCCGTCCCGCATCACGGGTCGACTGGCGATTGAGGCCACGGGCTACGAGGGCAAGTACACCAGCTTCCTGCTGACGGTGCTTGCGCCGTGCCTGGTGCTCGGCCTGATTTCGCTGGCGATGCTGATCTGGCCGAACTCGTTTACGTTCCTGCTGTAAGAAAGGAGGATGGGCATGGTTCTGATTTCGGATATCATTTATTGCATCTATGTGGGCTTCGCGGCGATCACCTTCCTGTTTCTGCTGAAGCATCTGTTTAAGCGCGAAAAGAATCAGGGATTGGTCAACGACATCGTGTATGCCTATTGTCTCATCCCGTTCCTCCTGCGCGTTCTGCAAATCAAGTGAGGGGAGAAGTGAAATGAAAATGGATAAAAGCCTCCTCAAAAAGCTCGTCGCGCTTGCCGGAGCTTTGGTGTTTGCAGCGCTGGCCGGCGTGGATTTTTACGACCACAGACATTCCAAGGAAACCGTCGTCGCCTCCGACGCGCTGACGGAAACCCACATGCTCAGCGAGTGGCTGCCCAATCTGGAAGGCACCTACGGCGATACGCCGGTGTTCTTCTTCGATTCCGGCGTGGAGGGCGGCACGGTGCTTTACGTCGGCGGTACGCATCCGTATGAGCCGGCGGCGAGCCTTTCCGCTTACACGCTGCTGGAGAACATCCACGTGCAGAAGGGCCGCGTGATTATCATCCCGCAGGCCAACCGCAGCGGCACCACGACCGGCATGCTCGGCAACGCTTACCCGAGCTACTACGAGCTGGATACCGACTGGGGCACTGTGAAGTTCAAGAACGGCGACCGCTGGGCGAACCCGCTGGATTCCTGGCCGGATCCGTTCACCTACATCCACTATCCCTCCAACGTGGCGCTGACGTATCAGGATATCCGCAACGTCAACCGCTGCTATCCGGGTCGTCCGGACGGCTCGCTCATCGAGCGCGTCTGCTACGCGATCATGGAGATCATCCGCAACGAGGGCGTGGATATCGCCATCGACGCGCATGAAGCCGCCGTCATGTATCCGGTTGTTGAGACCTACGTGGCGCATGACCGTGCGCTGGATATCGCGATGATGGCTTCCATGAGCCTGTCGGCGGAGAAGTTCTACATGAAGTGTGAAGCCTCCCCGAAGAACCTGCGCGGTCTGTCCCATCGTGAATGGGGCGACTTCAGCGATACGCTGGCCGTGCTGATGGAAACTCCGCAGACCTTCACGGACTGGATCGTCGGCCCGATGACCAAGGAGCTGCAAACCATCGGTTCGGATGAATTCCTCGACGTGGCCTCCAAGAAGGGGCTGACCTACGTGGATTACAACGCCGATTTCGGCACGCCGATCGAGTACCGCGTCGGCCGTCATCTCGAAGGCGCGAAGGAACTCATCAACTGGGCGAACATGATGCTCATGGATCCGGAGAAGGAAGTGCAGATCACTTGGCCCGGCTTCGACGACCTGATGGACAAGAAGTGCGGCTACTTCCTCAAGAACCCGGAGACCGCGGATCCCAAGCTGGTGTTTGAAATCTAAGTGCTATTCTCGATTTGAACCGCGATTTCCAATCCGAGAATGGTGTGAACATGAAACGGAATGAGAAAAGGAGCTTTGCGGCCCGGATAAGGAGGGCGGCAGGATCACGGTGTCGGCGAGGGCAGAAAGCCACCCATACGGTTTTTCAATTTGCAAAGCGGCTTTTCTACATGTATGACGGATGCATTTTCAATTTTCAGAAACAGGAAGAGGAAAAAAGGAGACTGACGTATGAGCAAGAAAATCCTGGGCGCGTTGGCGCTCACGCTGGCCTCTGCCATGATGACGTCAAGCGCGATGGCCTGCACGATTTACGGCATCGGCAAGAACGCGACGGCGGATGGTTCGACGATGGTGACGCACACCTGCGACTCGACGAGCGATGATTTCCGCATGTGGATCATCCCGGAGATGGAAGGCGGCGAGGGAATCACCGCTGACATCGTGATGAACGGCAACACGTGGGGCGACTGGTCGGATTACCCGAACACGAAGAACTACGGCAGCGGCATGGTCATGGGCGAAATGCCCCAGCCGAAGGATACCTTCCAGTATCTGCACACGAATTACTCCATCATCAACGAAAACGGCGTGGCGATGGGCGAATCGACCTGCGGCATCGACAGCACGACGGAATACGGCAAGAAGATGAACGCCCTGATGAACGACGGCAATAACGGCATCATCGACTGCTATCAGGCGCAGCACGTGGCGCTGCGCTATGCGACCACCGCCCGCGAGGCTGTGGAAATCATGGGCGCGCTGGTTGATGAATACGGCTGGAACGCCTGGCCGGAGTGCATCAACATCTGCGACGGCAACGAAGTCTGGATTGCGGAATTCTATGGCCGCGACCTGTGGTGCGCCGTGCGCGTGCCGGACGATGCGTTCTTCGTCTGCGCGAACCGCTGCCGCATCAACGAAATCGACTTTGAGGATAACGAGAACTACATCTGGTCCAAGACCCTCAAGCCGTTCGCGATTGAGAACGGCCTGTGGAGCGAGGACAGCGGCGTTCCGTTCCAGCCCGCCAACATCTACGCGCCGAATTACAGCATGGGCTGCATCCGCCGCGAGTGGCGCGCGCTGAGCCTCGTCGCGCCGAGCCTGAACCTCGACCCGCACGTTGATCCGCAGAACGCGGTTTATCCGATGTTCGTCGTGCCGGAGAACAAGCTGAGCGTGGAAGACGTTCGCAAGATGAACAGCGATTACTATCAGGGCACCGAATTTGACGTTTCCCTGTCTCCGGAAGCCGGTCCGTATGGCAACCCGCTGAACGAGTACAACAAGGAGCGCCCGATCAACATGTATCGCGCGACCTATCACTTCATCGCCAACATCAAGGCCGACATGCCCAAGGAAGCCAAGCCGCTGATGTGGATCGGCTGGGGCGCCCCGGATTCCTCCTACATGGTTCCGCTGTTCGCGACCATGACCAAGCTGCCGCCGCAGCTGAGCACCGGCAGCCGCTATGGCAAGTTTGACCGCGATTCCGCGTGGTGGGTCTCTTCCTACGTGCAGCAGACCGCGACGCAGAACTACGACAGCGCGATTGAAGAAATCTACGCGGCTCGCGACCCGAAGATGGCCGAGCAGTATGAAACCGTTATCGCCATGCAGGAAGCCGCCGCGGCGCTTTCCAACGCGGGCAAGGGCGACGAAGCCGTGAAGCTGCTGACCGAGTATGCCTACAACAACGCGATTGACTGGCATAACTACTGGCTGGAGCTCGGCGACGAACTCTATGGCACGTATATGTTCAACCGTGTGGATATGAAGCGTGCCGCTTATCCCGACTGGTGGAGTGAGATCCTCAACAACGCGCCGCGCAGGCCGGTTGAAGAATCCGCCAAGTAATAATTCCCCCTTTTCGCCTCATCCAAGCGCCCAAGTGGGCGCTTGGATATTCCTTTTCTCGCATGGGAGGCTTTTGTAAATGACGATTGTGATCGCCGTGCTGGCCGCGCTGCTTGTGCTGGGCGTTACGGAAAATATGCTGCATCGGCGTGCGCTGGAGCGAATCCCGATTCGGATTCTCGTCAACGGGACGAGAGGAAAAACGACGGTGACGCGAACAATCGCCGCGGCGCTGAATGCCGCCGGAATCCGCACCTACGCCAAAACGACGGGCTCCGAGGCGCGCCGGATTGATCCGGACGGCACGGAGACGGAATATCGCGCGGAAAACCGCCCGGTCAGCATCATGGAACAGCTCCCATTTATTCGTCTGGCAGTCAGAGGCAAAGCACAGGTGATTGTCGTTGAATGTATGGCGCAGAGAATCGAGAACCAGTTTTTGATGGCCGATAAGCTGATTCGGCCGCAGTATGTCGTCATTACCAACGCCTACGTCGATCACGCGGACGAAATCGGGCGGACGGAAGAGGAGACGGTGCATACGCTGGCGCAGTCCATCCCCGAGGGGAGCTGCGTGATTGCGCACGATGGGCGCTTTGGTGCGTATACGCACGAACTGATCACGCCTAAAGAAGAGATTGATTTGGAACGGTTCGCTTCGTGCCCGTTCCCCGTTTATGAAGAGAACATTCAGTTGGTGCTGGCGCTGACGGATGCGCTGGGCATCGGGAGAGAAACCGCTTATGCGGGCATTTTGAAAACCTCGCCGGATATCGGCATGTACACGAGCGTGGAAACAGGCGATTGCTCCATTCGCAACGCATTTGCGGCGAACGACGCGGTCAGTTTCGGCTCGATTATCAACGCATATACGCAGCCCTTTCTGCTTTTATATAATCATCGAAAAGACCGTGGTTACCGCATGGAGGCTTTCGCGAAGGCCATCCGCCAAAGCGCGGCCAAGCCGGTCTGCATCGGCGTGATCGGGGAGCACAAAAAGGCGTGCGCCCGATATATGCAGCGCGCAACGGGCATACGGGCGCAGGCGGTCGAGCGGCCAAAGGAATGGATTCAGGCGCAAAACGTTCGGCATGTGCTTTGCGCGGGCAATATCAAGGGAGAAGGCCGTCAATTTCTGGAGGAAATGATCGAGGAGGCGCGGCAGAATGTATGATATCGCCGTTGCGCTCAGCGTGGTGCTGAGCTTTGGGCTTTACGAAGGCTTTGGGCTGCTGACCGGCGGCATGGTCTCGGCGGGCTATCTCTGCCTGTTTCTGGAGGAGCCGCTGCGAATCGTGACGACGCTTCTGCTGGCCGTCATCGTCCATGGGCTGGTGCTGCTGATTTCGCGGGTAACCATTTTATACAGCAGGCGGCGTTTCATGGTGACGATGCTGCTGAGCCTGATTTTCGCTTGGATCATCGAGCAGGCGCTCTTACGCATGGCGCTTATTCCGCAGGATATCCGCATCATCGGCCATGTTGTGCCCGGCTTGATCGCCAACGACATGTATAAGCAGGGCGTTTTCAAAACGCTGCTGGGCGTTCTGACCTCGGCGGCGATTGTCCGGCTGCTGGTCATGGTGGTGGTTGCGCTATGAGCAAGCTGAAATATCAGCCGTACCGCGCGCGGGAGGGGCGCGCGACGTTCTGCCTGCTGCTCGCGCTGGCGGCGGCGCTATGCGGCGTGTTTCTGACGCTGGCGACGAAAAAGAAGACGGCGCTGCCTTACGCGCAGACACAGCTCAAGGCCGCCGAGCGGATGGCGGAGGCGGAGCGGGCGCTCTATGATTATGTGCGCCAAAACGACATCCCGATTGAAAAGGACGACCTAAACGACACGGGGCTGATTGGGCCGGAGTGGACGGAGCTGACGACCTCGCTGGGGCTGCTGGAGGCCAAACGAACGGCTTTGCAGCCCGATTTTGCCGCGCTGCTGGTGAAATACTATCAGGAGGCGGGGCTGCAGCCGGGCGACACGGTCTGCATCGGCATGAGCGGCTCATTTCCGGGGCTTGGCATTGCCTCGATTGCGGCGGCGAACGAGATGGGATTGAATGTCCGCGTGATTGCGTCCTACGGCGCATCCATGTACGGCGCGACGCGGACGACGCTGCCGATTGTGCGGATTCTGGATGTCGCCAGACAGGCGGGGCTGATTGAATACGATATGCTGGCGGTTTCGCCGGGCGGCGATTTCGATCAGGGGTATAACCTGATTTACCCGAATTCGCGCGAGGTGATTTTCGCGCTGGCGCGGGAGGCGGGGCTGACGATGATCGACGAGGAGACGATTCCGGCCTCAATTCAGAGGCGGCTGGCGATTTACGGCGACGATGTGGATTGCTTCGTCAACGTGGGCGGCGCAAGCGCCAACATGGGCACAAGTCCGTACACGCTGACGTTTCCGAACGGGCTGGTGCTCGACCCGCCGGCAATCCCCGCCAACGAGGACAGAGGCCTGACCTTTGAATACGCGGCGCGGCATATCCCGGTGGTTCACCTGCTCAACGTGCGCGGGCTGGCGGAGGAAAACGGCCTGCCGTTTGACCCCGTTCCGCTGACGAGGCCGGGGGAGACGGACGTGTATTATACGATGCGGTATTCGCCGGTGTACGCCATTTCCGCCCTTGTTTTGGCGGCGATATGTTTGAAGTGCGGAAGGAAGCAGAAGAAAGGGGAACAAGCATGAATCTGTTTGACATTTTGGGGCCGGTTATGGTCGGGCCGAGCAGCTCGCATACCGCCGGCGCCGTTCGGATCGGGTTGGCGGCGCGCCGCCTTTTGGGCGAGGGGACGCCCAAGAGCGCGGAGATTACGCTGTTTGGTTCGTTTGCGGCGACGGGACGCGGACACGGCACGGATCGCGCGCTGATTGCCGGTCTGCTGGGCTATAAGCCGGACGACGAGCGCATCGCGGACAGCTACGCATGGGCCAAGGGCTACGGCATGGACGTACACTTTGAGTTTTCCAAGCGGGCGGCCGAGCACCCGAACACGGCGACGATCAAAATGACGGGTCAGAGCGGCAAGCAGATGACGATGACGGCCTGTTCGCTGGGCGGCGGGCGCATCATGGTGACGGAATTCAACGGATTGCAGGCCAAGTTCTCTTGCGATCTGCCGACCCTGATTGTGCAGAATACGGATCAGCCGGGGCGCGTGGGCATCGTGACCAGCCTGCTGGCCAAGGAAAAAATCAATATTGCGACGCTGCACGTCTATCGCGACCATCCGGGCGGAAACGCCGTGATGATCATCGAGATGGATAAGCCGGCCTCGAAGGCGATTGTGGAGAGCCTGAGCAAGGCTGAGGGCATCAAGCGCGTGATTACGGTGGGCGGCGAACGATAAAGGAGGATGGGAACGTGGCGATCAGATCTCTGGAGGCACTTGAAAAGGCGTGCGAAAATAAAAATATTTACGACGTCATTTTGGAGGATGACTGCATGGAACGGGGCGTAACCCGTGAGGAATCCGAAAAGAAGATGGCGGATTTATACGCGGCGATTCAACATTCGGCGCAGAATTACACACCAACGCTGCGTTCGGCCAGCGGCATGGCGGGCGGAGACGGCGCGAAGATGCGCAGCTACGTCAAGGCGGGAAAGACGATCTGCGGCGACGAATTGGGGCAGGTGATTGCGCAGGCGCTGGAAATGGGGGAAAACAACGCCTGTATGAAGTGCATCGTCGCCGCGCCCACCGCCGGAAGCTGCGGCGTCATGCCCGCGGTGCTGCTGCCGTATCAGAAGCGCATGGGTCTTAGCGATGAAGAAATGGTGCGCGCCTTGTATATCGCGGGCGCGATTGGGCAGGCAGTAGCGACCAAGGCTTCCATTGCCGGCGCGGCGGGCGGCTGCCAATATGAAATCGGTACGGCGAGCGCGATGGCCGCGGCGGCGCTGTGCTATTTGGGCGGCGGCGATGCAGAGGCGATCTGCCACGCGGCCGCGCTGGCGATCAAGAGCCTGCTGGGGCTGGTGTGCGACCCGATTGCCGGGCTGGTGGAAGTGCCGTGCATCAAGCGCAATGCCTCCGGTGCAATGGTCGCCATGTGCTGCGCCGATATGGCGCTGGCCGGAATCCGCTCGGCTGTGCCGCCGGACGAGGTCATTATGGCCATGAAGGACGTCGGGGACAAGATGGATGTTTCTCTGCGCGAAACGGGCTTGGGCGGCATCGCCGGAACGCCGAGCGGCGTGAAAATTGCCGACGAATTGAGATTGGCATACGGCCATCTGAATGGATAAAAGAAAGCTGTTTTCTTTGAACGGTTGAGGATAAGGAGAACGTGGAACAGAAAAATCAGTTAAAGGCCGCATAAGAAAAATTCCGTCAGAGTCAGGTATAAGACTCTGGCGGAATTTTTTCGTTACGGCGGATGATCTCGCTTGGCACTTGGAAGAAACCTCCTCCGTCTGCCATTTTCAGAATAACCGTAGTGGAAGATAATAAAAAATCCGAACCCATTTCCGATTTGGAAAATCTGGTTCGGATTTATATGCGTTTGGTGCACCCGGCAGGAGTCGAACCTGTGGCCTTCAGAGTCGGAGTTGCCCGAATAGGGTTTTGACTGGTTTTTTGATACACCATAAATCTAAGCAATATATAGCTTTTTTGACGTGCATTGTTCTTGAGACGACCATAAATCAAGGTGAGTAGTCCCCAGAATAGTCCCCAAGATAGTCCCCAGAAAAAACATTGTCAGCACCCCCACCACCTGACCGAAAACGGCGTGAGGTGAAGCATGGTGCTTTACCGCAGTAGCGTGAAAAAGTGTCAACACGTGCGTATAGACCGCCCATTAATGAAGTGGGAGCGCCCAGCGATGCCGTACAGGCAAAGGGTGTCGGTTAAAACAACACCCTTTCGAGCTGGTGTCAGTTAAGCTGACGGCAGATTATGACCGTCAATAAAGCTGACAGTCATTCTGTGGAGGTTCTGCGGGCTAAAGCCGTAATACCGTCAGTTCAAATGACGGTATTCACCCTCGTTTGAATATAGGGAGGGGTCAGCAATAGTGACCCCTGATTCCGTCGGCTGAATCGACAGTATTACCCGCCGGTCTTGTGGATGACCTCGTGGGTAATCCAGCGCTTGAAGGCTTTGGCCTCGGGCTTGCGGCTGCCGAGCACCAAACTGTAAAGCCCCGGTTCGTTGACAGCATTCACCGGGAGACCGTTGCTTGTACCCTCAATTAAAATGAGGGTGCGCTCATCTTCGTCCAGCTTTGAAATTGCCATGCTGCTGTTCCCCAGCCCCAGCGCCCTACACACATCCGCCGCAACAAACCACGGCTCGCCCTCCAGCGTTTTTGACCGCCTGCCCCATGCCAAAATAAAAAACAGGAATCGGCTTTTCCTGTCTGAGATGGTTTCGGGGACGGGGTGGGGGGATGGAGATTTTCGCCTGACGAGGCATACAATATCGGGGCTAAAGCCTGCGCGAAGATGGTCAATTCGGGGTTGGGGGTGGCCTGTTTGGAAATCTGGTTTCAAAATCGTTCTGTTGACCTGTCAGCCGTTCCTTGCCGCATAGGACGCGCCGCACGGGGGAGGACGACCATTCTCTATCATCCGCAGAGAAAGGCGCTCACAGGGCAAAATAAAAGGACGCTGCGCCGCCCCTGCCGTAAGCGGTTCACAACGTCCAATTCATCCGGCGCTGATCGTTACGCTGGGAAACAGAGAGCGGAGATCAGCCGCCCTTGTGCTAGCTTCTCTATTATACCACCGTCGCCCCCTTCGGTCAACTCACCCTTGCGCTCAGAATATGACCATGCTATAATGACGGCGTAGACAAGTAGGTTCTACGGGGTGGTTGCCTCCGCGATGTCACTACAGGAGCGGAGGTGATGCGCATGTCGAATATTGAGCTTCTCAGTATCCTGCTCGCAATCGCCGGTTTGATGGTCAGCGTTTACACGCTCGGTCAGAACAACAGACGATAAAATAAACCGCCTCGCAGATACCAGCTGCTTGGCGGTTTTTAGGGTTATGCCCTAACTAAACTTGTCGCGGTGGTTTTCCACCCTGTAGGCACGCTCCTACCTGTCTACATTCTAGCATTTTCCCGGCTCTCCGTCAAGGGGAGTCGGTTTTATTTTCGTCCCGCATGGCATCGTCGATAGCGCGATTGATGAAGCCGTTGACCGATTCGCCGACGGACTGCGCATAGCTCTGAATGCGTTCCTTCTTGCCCTTGGGAACAGTCAAGTTGATTCGGTCATAGGATTTTGCGATATAGCGGTTCACACTAGCCTGTTGCTTTTTGCTGACGGTCATTCAAACACCTTCCTTTATAGCCCATTTTATCAGAAGAACCATATTTACGCAAATAGCGACATGCATAGTATATTCGCGCAAATGCTGTGCATATTGGCAGTTGTACTATTTGCGCAAATAGTGATACAATGAACACGTCAAGAGGGCTTGATGCTATGCGTGACAGCGATGCATTGAGCAAGCCCTCCAGCATTTGAAAGGAGTGTAAACGCATGTTGACCGAAAAACAGTTGACCGACATCTATGAACGAGAGCTGGAGAACGCGCCCTCGGCAGGCCCGGACGTCCTGAACGCGAAAAGGAACTTTCACGCTGCACTGGATGAGTATTGCGCCGCACTGAACTATGAAGCCTTCCTCTGGGCGTATGCGCTGGGCTATGAAGCCGGACGCATGGAGAGTGAAGCATCGACCGCCGAAGATTGCTTCTCTATCAACAAAAAAGAGCGCTGAGGTCTGCACACCTCAACGCCCTGTCCACTATCACCCACGAAAAGAGGGGCGATGCAGCACCCGCCGCCCCGCGTCCAGCGCGTTCATCGCCAGATAAAGCGCGGAGACGCTAACCCCCAGCTGGATACGATCCTGAAGGTGTTGGCGCCGCTTGGCAAGACGCTTGCCATCGTCCCCCTCCAGCCCCAGAACTAAAGCAAGGCCGCCGGGTTTCCGACGGTCTTTTGTTTATTCAGATATTCGCATAGCGCAGAGACCTTGTTCCTTTGGCGATTTCTCGGCTGACGGTCTTCGCGGTCAGTCTGCCGACCTGTTCGCCGCTCATGGTGACGGTCATTCCCGCCAGCGCGTTGGAAACGGCTTCGGCTGTGATTTGCCCCAGACGCGCATAGTCGATGCCGCCGACGTTTCCGGCGCGGTATGCCGTCGCATTGGCGCGGTTCAGAACGGTTTCTCCGGCGTGGAGCTTGGCGATGAAGTTATCATATGGCACATAGTAAAGGCCAGTCGCAAAGCTCGGCGCGTTCCTCTTGCTCGTCCTAACGATGGAAGGGCTTGAAATTGCGTCTATTTCGTCCTTGTAGTCCTTTTGCCCTTGTTCAAGCTCGGCTTGGCTGAACGTCCGGCTATACGATGCGCTGACGGACAGGCTCAATCCTGCCGTAACCGCCGCCCACCACGTCCGTATCTGTTCCTGTACGCTCTCGATGCTTGGCAATTCCAAATCGCCCAGATTCCACGTCAGAATGGCGGTCATGGCAGGCGAAAAGTCATTGATCCACCAGTCCTTGATGCTCAGCGCGAAATCTCCCCACGCGGGAACGATCAGCTCGCCGAACGACCATTGTGTGATCGCTGTGAGCGCGGGCTGTGCCGTTTCTTCCCACCACGTCGGAATGCCGTCAAAGAAGCCGTCAACGCTCGGCGCGACAAAGCTGCCCAGCGTCCACGTAAACACTGATTTCAAGCGCTCGTATGCGTTCGCTCCCTGACCGCTCCACCATGTTTTAGCCGTCTGCAAGATCTCGGGAATGGAAACGCCGTCCAGCGTAAACGCGCCCAGCGTCCACGTCGCAAAGCTCTTGATACCGTTTTGAATGGTGGTCAGCGCGGTTTCAGCGGTGGTCTGAATCTCCGTCCACGTCGGAATGTGGAGATCGAACGTCAGCGGCTTGTTTTCGTTGCTCCATTCCAGAATCTTGTCGATCAGGTCGATTGCGTCATCGAGGAAAACGCTGCCGATATCGGCGAAAGCTGTTGAAAGCATTTCAACGCGCATACCGATTGTTTCATCGCTGAAAAGGTCGGTGACTTTCTCGATAAACGGAGTAAGCGCGTCTTTGAACGGTTTTCCGATATGCTTGAGAAGGGTGTCCTGCGCCGCGTCCAGCTTGTTAATCACGTTTGCCCATTCGTGGCCTTCGCGCGCGGCCTGCCCAATGACGTTGGTTTGATCGTAGATTGCATCGACGATATTGAGCATGAGCATCTGTTTTTGCGCTTCGGTGAGTGCCTGCCATTTCTTCCCGTAGACTTCCATCGCTTTTGATGCGCGGGTGGATTCCGAAACCTGTAAGCCGATGGAGTCGCCCGCCTCGGTATTGCCGCGCAGAAACGAACGCAGGCGGGTATCCGCTTCGTCGACGCTCATGTTGTATGCCGCAGCGCCGTCAGCCGCAAGGCGGATATATTTGTCCATCATGGTCATCGCTTCCGCAGCGTCTACGCCCGCGCCTTTGAACTGCATAAAGGCAGACGTGCCGACGTTCTTGAGCTGCTGGGACAGCATGTTCGTATCCTTGCCGATGCTGTCAAAAACGCCGTTCGCCGCGCTTTCCAGCTCTCCGAATGTCGCGGATGCCAGCGAATCCAATGCTTCCTGATCTGCCGCCGTCTGTATGGCTCGCCTGCTCAAAGAGGCCACCGTGTCAAATGCCTTTTCAGCACCTCGGGCAATCATGTGCCCCATGGCAATCGTCTTCGCGTTGATAAAGCCGCCCAGCTCAAGGATGGAGCTTTTGCTTTTGCGGATGCCCTGCTCGTATTCCTGGGAATCCAGCCCGATCTTGGCTACAAGTGTGAATAAATCCATCGTTTCACCTCACATTTTCAAAAATGGCGCACCCATCAGGGCACGCTTGCTTTCGTTCTTCCTGCCTCATAGAAACCATGGTCGTCTGTTCCAGCGCCTTTTTGGCTTTTCATCCGCTGAAAACTCGACGAGGCTTCGCAGCTTTTGCGCCTTCTGCATGGTGATATTCGCCGCCTTTGCCGCTTCCTCCAGCGTCTCGGCGCGTCTGTAATAGGCACAGAAAAAACGGAACTCCGGTATGCCTATTTCGTCCATTTTGAGTGCTTCGTCCGTGAGGGAGAGGGATTCTGCCGCCTGCCTCACGGCACGCTCCAAGGCAGCTTGTAGGGCTTCTATGCGGGTCAGGCGGTCGTCAAGCCCCTTCGGCAATCCGTGAGATGGCAAAACGTCAAACCCGCTGGAGGAGAGGGGGAGCTTCGCCCGATCAAGCGCATCCCTTGCCTGTTCTGCCGCCTGCCAGTCCTGCCGCATCTTAATCAGCGCGGCACGCTGCTCGTCTGTGAATGTCAACATCAGGTGCAGAAATCCCAAACGTCTTCTTTCGGATCGCCTGCCGCCGCGACGAGATAATCCAGTGCCTTTGAATCCCCGGCAGCCGCCCGCTTGCCGATCTCAAACAGAGCGGCCGCTTGCAGCGTCACCTCGCCGATGCCCAGCGCCTCGGTGATTTCGGCTTGCTTGTCCTCGGTGAGCGGCGCGGGAGAAGAGAGGATCAGCCGCGCCAATTCCCGCGTCTTCTTCTTCGCCGCCTTCGTTTCGTTGCCTTTTTCGCTTGCGTCCCGCGTCGATTTCAAGCCGGGAGCAAACCGGGTTGCCCGTCCCGCTTCGGCAATGTTAGGGTTGCTCATAAATCGCCTTCTTTCGTCGCTCATTCGTCGTCACTCTCGAAAGCCGTCATCCTTTTGTCGCGGTTTTGTCGCGCTTCGTTTCCGGCGAAAAACGCCAGAAATTCGCTCAGTTCCAGCGAAATTACCCACGGCTGACGGTTCGCCCGGTGAACGACCACGGGAATGGCATTCACCGCGTCGCGCTTCGCCTGACGCATCGCCTCGGAAAGCCGCAGACGCTCGGTTCGCTTGACCTCGATGTGCAGCGGATGCCCGGCGACGGTTGCGGAGATATCCGGATTCCCGCGCCCGCCCTTGAAGTCTGCCAACAGCCCTTGCTGATGACGCTCGGCGGGGATGCCGCCGGAGGTCAGCACCTCCAGCAGCTCCCGCTCTCCCGCGTCGCCTTTTCGTTTGCTGTTCGTCCAAATGCCCCCTTATTTCGATTCTTTGCCGTCTAGAAGCGTTTTTCTGTGCTCGGTCGATGGTTTTCTTAGCAAGCCCTCGAACGCGCCAGAAAGGCGTTAAACACGTCAGACACATTCCAGCGCTCGCAGAAGCGGCGGCAGGTTTCCATATCGCCGCGATTCAGTGCACGCTGGAAGTTGAGAAATTCCTCCCGCTTCTCCGGCGGCAAGGCGCGGAACAGCGTCAAAACTCGATACTCGTCATCGTTCAGAATCATTTTCATGTCTTTTTCTCCTTTCGTCATGCGCCGATCTCGGCGCGGTCGGTCAGATTCATTCCGTGCGCCGCTTCCATGGCGCGGCATTTCTCGTAATCCCCGGCTGCCAGCGCGTGGACGTATTCCAGCACTTCCTGCTTTTCATCCTCGTTCAGCTCGGCAATCACGTTGCGGAAATCTTGTGCCGTCCAATTTGCTTCCATCTCGTTTTCGCTTCTTTCTTCGAAATGTCACAGGTCCTTGCGGTGAGACATCGGTATTCGCCTGTTCTTGAGAATCGCGCGGTAGAAGTTGACGGAAACGCAGCCTCGGCTGTTTGAGGCGGACGCCTCCTTGATCGCGCTCTCCACCTGTTCCCAATCGCAGCGCTTCACATCCTCCAGAATCGAATCATAGACAGCGAGTGTCTGCGGCAAGCCATACGTCCGCGCTAACTCGCCAGCGCGCTGAAGATCACGGAGTTCGCGCTGAATGTCCAGCTCAGATGCGTTATCGTGTTTTGAGCGCGCTCGTCGTTCCGCCTCTTGAAGTAAGCCGCCGCAGTCGCCGGAAGGGTTACGATCTGCTGCCACTGGAGTTTCGGATGACGCTGTCGATTCCGCTCCGGCTTCAGCTCCTGTTTCAGTTCCTGTTTCAGTTACCGTTGGAGTTCCTGTTATAGTTGCTCGACCACTGTCAGCTTTGGTCAGCTCTGGTTGACCACGGTCAACCACTGTCGCCTTTTGCTTGCTCCTATTAAGTGCGCTTCTCTCGCACTTTGTCTTATACAAGCTGTCATCGCGTTCGATTTTCGGTGCTATCAATAGGCAAATCGCCTGTGCCATCGGGCTAGCGACGCTTGAGAAGTTCGGCGGCGGTTCATCGTTTGCCAGCGCAATCGAATACCGCGTCAACGCAACGATAAGGGCTTTCACGTCCTCAGGCGAAAGCACTTCTAGCATGGGCAAATTCTCGTGATAGAGCATCCACCCGGGGCGTGTTCGGCGTTCATACTTGCCCACGGTGCATCACCTCGTAAACGTGAAGTCGTCACCGCTGACGGCCTGCCGGACGTGCATCGCGTCACGGATCGCCTGCTGCAAAATCTCCGGGTCCCACCTGAGCGACTTGCGACGGCTGCCGCGCCCGACCTCCAGCGCGGGATATAATCCCTGTTTGAAACCGTGACGAAGTTCGTAAGCGGATAAACCTGTCAGTTCGGCGGCCTTTTTGGTGCAGATCAGCACGGTCTCGCCCCCTCTGTCAGCTCCGATACGGAAACGCACAGTCCAGCTGCCAGCTTGCCCAGCGTGCGCGGTTCACAAGTGCCACGTTTGACAATGGTGCTGATGTTCTGCCGCGAAACTCCGCAACGGTTAGCAAGCTCTGTCTTGGTGATCCCGGCTTTCGCTAACAGCACTTCGATCTTCATTCCGTTGACGTTCAATAAAATGCCTCCTTTGCTCTGTTATAGATTCAATCTGAATCTTTATAAGACAATTATAGCGATTCAATTTGAATTTGTCAAGCCTTTTTGCGATTCGGCTTGAATCGTCTTAACGATTGTGATACACTAAAGAGACATAGGGGGGATCGTATGTCCATTGGTCAGAAAATTAAACAAAAGCGTACAGAGGCAAAAATGACGCAAGCCCAGTTGGCGGAGGCGTTAGGGCTATCAACCATTACAATTCGACAGTATGAGGCGGATAAAAGAGAACCCAGATATCAAACACTTGAAAAAATATCGGAAGTTTTTCATTGTGACATATCCGAACTAGTGGATTCAAAGCGTGAAGCTAGAATGATTATTGACGGTTTGTTAGACGAACTTGAAAAAAGAAAGATAATGAGAGAAAACCCTTGCTCTGCGCCTGAATACGCCGATGATTTTGTGGATGCATGCGAAGAATTGGATATGCCCGGAATAATCGTCAAGAGATATGCGGAGTTTGCGATAAAACGTTCTTACATTTTACAAATTATTAAAGAGATGGGTGTCGAACTGAATATTCGAAATTGGCATGAAATGCGGATAGAATATGAAGATCAAGAAGCAAATACAAGAATTTCAGAATTTATAAGTGATTTTGAGTTGTTAGATTCTCAATTCAGAGATGAAATAAAGAGTTTATTTGAAAACAATTATGGATTGAAATTTAATCAGTCTGAACCGGAGAACGAAGATTTTAACAAGGACGGTGAATAAAATGTCCTCCCTCGAAAACCGTGGCAACGGCTCTTGGCGACTGACGATCTCTGACGGGTACGCCCCGGAC
>UMHM01016921.1_pt1 | contig 32125 bp, 20 predicted proteins | sample 1965501 | NCBI WGS metagenome assembly UMHM01 (sample SAMEA4836095, study PRJEB28245) | human gut metagenome | biome: gut microbiome; material: fecal sample | place: Denmark | collected 2008
AGACACGCTGTCAGGCGTATGTGCTCTTGTCAACCGAGGGTACGCAAGGCAGAACAGAAGAAGCTTTCAAAGGAATGGAGGAAGTTTTGTAAGCACTCGAGGAAACTGTTATGCAAGATGTTCCATATTCCAATGGTTTCCCAGAAGGCTGCAACAGCAAAACAAAGGTGCTGAAGCGCGGTTGCTTTGGTGTAAGCTACTTCTCCACCTCCAGAAACAGGATACTTCACTGTGCCTCAGCTTCTTGATGTATGTATATAGCTTTTCTGCTTGTTATGCTGAACTGCTCTTGGCTCCCGCTTTTATTGTTCAGGCGTGTGTGGCACGCCACACACGCCCTGTTCTGAACTTTTTCTTTCTTATTCTACCCCAACTATTGACGCAGAGCCCATTATTTCTGCCTTTCAGAAGACGGTGATTGGCCGAAGCGCGCCTTATACGCGCGGAAAAAAGATGAATAATCCTTGAAGCCACATTCCGTGCAAACATTAACCGCGCTCTCGCCCGCCAGCAGACGCTCTCGTGCGGACAACAGCCGTTTTATCCGCACGTATTCCCACACAGGAGAGCCTGTGGCGCGGCTGAATACGCGATTCAACTGCGATTTGCTGAGGTAAAAGCGCCGGCTGATGCTGTCCAGTGACATATCCTCAAAAAGATGCAGATTTATGTAGCTTACAATCTCGCTTGCGGGGCCGGGATGCTCTATCGCGCCGGCGTCTGTCTTCGCTCGGTAAGCATATTGCAGCTCTGTCAGAATTACAAGCATCCTTGAAATGATAAAAAGCCGGGTTTCGGTCTCGCGTCTGCGCGCGTCAAGGTCGCTGAAGCACTCCTTATACCGGCCGGAAAGAAAATCATCTTCGCTGTAGCGGTTGTTTTGACCGAGCTGATGCTTTGTAAACGGCATCAGCAGTGTTCCGTCCGGGTCAAGAGCGGAGAATATCGCCGGGGAGAAATGTATAGCCGCGCGCTCATATGGCGCGGCGGAATTTATCTTTGTTTTGTGCGTTTCTGAGCCGCGCATCAAAAGCACATCGTGCGGCCTCAGCTCATATTCTGTGCCCTCTACGAGGTATGAAGCATCCCCGCATATGAAGTAGTACAGCTCAAAATTCTCATGCACATGCATGCTGTAATCCTCTGTGCGCGGCGCGGTATCCAGTGTGTGATGGCAGAAAATATCAGCATCCCGGTAGTAAAAATAACGTTCCATTACAGTTTCCTCCGCATCTGTGACAATAATATCATGCTGTGCGCGAATATGCAATATATAATGCGCTCATCAGCAATTGAATTGTAAATCAGACTAAAATATAATATCACTATAGGCAAACGACAAATATACTACCCCGATAAGGAGGAACGATATGAAACTACGCGAAAATTGCAGGTACGATCTTGCCACGGTGTCCAGCATGGGCGTGCGCATCACGCCATTTAACCGCCAGCCGGTACAGTCCAGCAGTCTTTTCGAGATGCAGAGCACATCTGCCGAAACAAACGTGCTCAATATCAGCGCGTCACTGGGCCTTGATACGCTTGTCATGACGCGCTTTGTGCAGGACAGCGCCATTGCATCCTTCATAAAGGCTGAGCTGCGCAAGCGTAATATCGGTTATACCGGGCCGGATATTCCGCAGGGCGGCCCGTGGGGCTACAGGCATCAGTTCAATATCGCCGACTCGGGCTACGGCCTGCGCGGCCCCGTCGTCCAGAATGACCGCGCTGGAGAAGTCGGCCGCACTATCAGCGCTTCGGATTTTGACCTGGAGCGGCTTTTTGCTAAGGATGGCGTGCGCATTTTGCATCTTTCCGGCCTTATTGCCGCCATGAGCGAGAGCACCACTGCTGCCTGCCTTGAGATAGCACGTTATGCCAAGGCAAACGGTACGCTCATTTCCTTCGACCTTAACTATCGTGCGTCCTTCTGGAAGGGGAGAGAGGATGCGCTTCGCCGTGACTTTCAGGAGATTGCCTCTCTTGCCGATGTGCTTATCGGCAATGAGGAGGATTTCCAGCTTGCGCTTGGCGTTGAAGGGCCGGAAGCCGGCGGCAAGGGTATTGCGGACAAGCTTGACGGCTTCAAGGGAATGATAGACCGCGTCCGCACGGCGTATCCGAACACCTCTGTCTTTGCCACGACGCTGCGTCAGGTCGTCTCCGCGAATGAGCATCTCTGGGGCGGCATCCTGTTTTCAGATGGCGAGTGGTATGTTGAAGAGCCGCGCCCCATCCCGGTGCTCGACCGTATAGGCGGCGGCGATGGATTCGTCGGCGGCATGCTCTATGCCATCCTAAGAGGCTGGGACGCCGAAAAGTGGCTGCACTTCGGTTGGGCCACGGGTGTGCTGGCGACGACCATGCTCACGGACTATGCAAGCCCGTCCAGCGAGGATCAGGTGTGGAGCATTTACAAGGGCAATGCCAGAGTGAAGAGGTGAACGGCATGAATAAAAAAGCGGATATCGGCCTCATCGGCCTTGCGGTGATGGGTGAAAATCTCGTCATGAATATGGAGTCCAAGGGCTTCACGGTCGCGGTGTATAACCGTCACACCGAGAAGGTGGACAAATTTATCGTCGGCCGCGCGGCCGGAAAGAATATCATCGGCACGCATAGTCTTGAGCAGCTTGTTGCCGCGCTTGAAAAGCCTCGCAAGGTGTTCATGATGGTCAAGGCCGGCAGCGCTGTGGATGAGCTTATAGATCAGCTCCTTCCATTGTTGGACGAGGGGGATATCCTCATCGACGGCGGCAACAGCCATTTCCCCGACACTATGCGCCGCTGCGAATATGTTGAGGCGCGGGGCAAGCTGTATGTCGGCACGGGTGTTTCCGGAGGGGAAGAGGGCGCACTAAAAGGCCCAAGCATGATGCCCGGCGGTTCTCCCGCCGCATGGCAGTATGTCAAGCCAATTTTTCAGGCAATATGCGCCAAGGTCGAGGATGGCTCTCCTTGCTGCGAGTGGGTCGGAGAGAACGGCGCAGGCCACTTTGTCAAGATGGTGCACAACGGCATTGAGTACGGCGACATGCAGCTCATCTGCGAGGCGTATCAGCTCATGCGCGACGGCCTTGGCATGAGCGCGGAAGAGATGCATGAGGTTTTCGCCGCGTGGAACAAGACGGAGCTTGATAGCTATCTTATTGAGATAACAGCCGATATCCTCGGCTATAAGGACGAAAACGGCGAGGTCGTCGTTGACCACATCCTCGATACTGCCGGTCAGAAGGGAACCGGCAAGTGGACGGGGATAGCGGCGCTGGATGAGGGCGTGCCCCTCACTCTCATCGGTGAGGCTGTGTTTGCCCGCTGCCTTTCCGCCATGAAGTCGGAGCGCGTCGAGGCCAGCGCTGTATATGCGCGGCATATCCCCGCCTTTGAGGGCGACAGAACGGCCTTTATAGAAAGCATACGCCGCGCGCTGTATGCCTCAAAAATCATTTCTTATGCGCAGGGCTATACGCTGATGCGTTCTGCCGCAAGGACCTACGGATGGAATCTCAACTACGGTGGCATCGCGCTTATGTGGCGCGGCGGCTGTATTATCCGAAGCGTGTTCCTTGGCAGAATAAAGGACGCGTTTGACAAAGATCCCGGGCTTAGCAATCTTCTTCTGGACGATTACTTCAAGGCCACGATAGAAGGGCTTGTTCCTGCGTGGCGCGAGGTTGCGGCATACGCAATGAAGTCCGGCATACCCATGCCCGCTGTCACCTCCGCGCTCAGCTACTTTGATGCATATACCACGGCAAACCTTCCGGCAAATCTGCTTCAGGCGCAGCGCGACTACTTCGGCGCGCACACGTATGAGCGTATTGATGCGCCGAGAGGGGAGTTCTTCCACACGAACTGGACGGGGCACGGCGGAGCTACCGCGTCCTCGACATATAACGTATAAGGAGATAATGACATGGATCTACCGTTTAAGCCGGATTATTCCGAAAAGGTTGCCGTCGTGACAGGCGGCGCGGGTGTGCTGTGCAGGGAGTTCTGCAAGGCACTGGCAATGTGCGGGGCTAAGGTCGCCGTACTCAACCGCACACTTTCCCGTGCGGAGGCTGTCGTAGAGGAAATAAAGGCCATGGGCGGCGAGGCTGCGGCCTTCGCCGTGAACGTTACCGACAGAGAGAGCGTCTCCGCGGCGCATGCGGCCGTGCTTGCAAAATACGGCAGGTGCAGCATCCTAATAAACGGCGCTGGAGGAAATGACCCCGCCGCCACGACCGACGACGAGTTCTTCTCTATAGACACTATGAAGGACGAGGGGAAAAAGAGCTTTTTTGACCTTCCGATGGAGGGCTTCTCCAAGGTGTTCGACCTCAACATTCTCGGCACACTCATCCCCACGCAGGAGTTTGCAAAAGACATGGTTGAAAATGAGCATGGTGTCATTCTCAACATCAGTTCCATGAACGCCTTCACGCCGCTTACGAAGATACCAGCGTATTCTGCGGCCAAATCCGGCGTGTCTAACTTTACTCAGTGGCTTGCAGTGCACTTTGCAAAGTGCGGCATCCGCGTCAATGCTATCGCGCCTGGATTCTTCTCCACTGCACAGAACGCAAAGCTGCTGTGGAATGACGACGGCACGCCCACCGCGCGCACCGGCAAGATAATCAACGCCACGCCCATGGGCCGCTTCGGTGTTCCAGAGGAGCTTATCGGTGCTGTGCTTTTCCTGACGGACGACAAGAGCGCCGGATTTGTCACCGGCGTTGTGCTGCCCATTGACGGCGGCTTCTCCGCCTACAGCGGGGTGTGACATGGAGATATACAAGGTCGCTGCGGCAGATGGCGGATTACCGCAAGCGGAGATAGAGCAGGCGCTGCTTGCCGCGATAGACGGCATGGAGCTGAAAAACGTGCTCATACTCCCACCTGATTTCACGCGCTTTCACTCCGGTGCGGGCTATATCACGCAGGTGTACTACAATGCGCTGACGCAGCGCGGCTGCAATGTTGATGTTATGCCCGCCCTCGGCACACACGCGCCCGTATCGCCTGAACAGGCAAAAGCCATGTTCGGCGATATCCCTTATGAGAAGCTCATTGCGCACAACTGGCGCACGGACGTCGTCAAGCTCGGCGAGGTGCCCGGCGACTACATAAGCCGCATCACTGACGGCCTTTGGCGCGACAGTGTCAGCGTGGAGATCAACCGCCGTGTCATGGATGAAAAGTACGACCTCATCATATCCCCGGGGCAGGTCGTTCCGCATGAGGTCATTGGAATGTCCAATCATGCGAAGAATCTATTCGTCGGCGTGGGCGGAAGCGACATGATAAATAAAAGCCACATGGTCGGCGCGGTTTACGGGATGGAGCGCATGATGGGCCGCGACAACACTCCCGTGCGTAAGATATTTGATTACGGGATGGAGCATTTCCTGAATAAACGCCCTATCCTCTTTGTCCTTACGGTCACGACCGCGCCTGCGGGCGAAATAATCACTCATGGACTGTTTATTGGCAGCGACCGCCGTTGCCTCACTGAGGCCGTCAAGCTTGCGCAGCAGAAGAATATAGATTTTGTGCCTACTGGCATCAAAAAATGCGTCGTGTACCTGCCGCCGGATGAGTTCAAAAGCACGTGGCTCGGCAATAAGGCTGTGTACCGCACGCGTATGGCGATTGCAGACGGCGGCGAGCTTATCATCCTTGCCCCAGGAGTGGAGCGTTTCGGCGAGGACGACGAGTGCGACAGGCTTATCAGAAAATACGGCTACCGCGGCCGCCTGAATACGCTTGAACAGTTCAACCGCCCGGAAAACGCTGATCTGCGCGAAAATATGGGCGCCGCCGCGCATCTTATCCACGGCAGCTCTGACGGCCGCTTCTCCGTGACCTATGCTGTGAAGAACATAAGCCGCGCCGAGATTGAAGGCGTGGGCTTCAACTCGGCGGACTATGACGAGCTGGCGAAGAAATATTCCCCGGAAAAGCTCAGCTACGGCTACAATACCGTTGATGGGGAAGAGGTGTACTTCATCCCAAACCCCGCGCTGGGCCTCTGGATAAACCGTGAAAAGTTTGAGGAGTAAAACATGAAAAGCTTTATGGATCACGACTTTCTACTGAACGGAGATACGGCAAAGACCCTTTTTCATGAATACGCGCAGCCCTGCCCCATAATAGATTACCACAGTCACCTCTCGCCGAAGAATATTGCCGAAAGGCGTGTGTTCAAGAACCTTACAGAGCTTTGGCTTAGCGCGGATCATTACAAATGGCGCGGGATGCGTGCATGCGGTGTGGACGAGGAATATGTCAGCGGCGGTGCGCCGGATTATGAGCGGTTCCTTGCGTGGGCGGCGGTCGTGCCGCAGCTTGCCGGAAGCCCGCTGTATCACTGGACGCATCTTGAGCTTCAGCGTTATTTCGGCATATATGAGCCGCTCACGCCCAAAACCGCGCCCGATATATGGCGCATTACAGAGGAAAAGCTCAAGACTCTCGATGCCGTCACGCTGCTTGAAATGCAGAATGTGCGCATTGCCTGCACCACGGACGACCCGTTCGACACGCTTGAGTATCACCGTGCCATTGCCGCGGATAAAAGCATCGGCATAAAGGTGCTGCCTTCTTTCCGACCGGATAAATATCTTGTGCTCGAGACCTCCGGCTATGAAAGCCTTGACGCGCTCAAAGCTGCACTCTCCGCGGCGCTCGATAAATTCCAGAGTCTCGGCTGTAAGGTGTCAGACCACGGCTTTTCACACTTCAGCTATGTTCCCGGCACACCGGGGGCGGAGCTTCTTCTCTGGCTCGGCGGGGAGTACTGCCGCCGCGGCATGGTCATGCAGCTTCACCTTGGCCCGATACGCAATCAGTCGCCGCGCATAATGCAGCGCCTCGGCGCGGACGCCGGCGCTGACAGCGTCGGCCTGACGACGGATCCTTTCATGCTGGGCGCATTTCTGGGCGATTTGGAGAAGGCCGGTGCGCTGCCGAGAACGATCCTTTATAACCTTAATCCTGCGGATAATATGGTGCTCTCCACAATGGCGGCGAACTTCGCGCCCCGCGTGCAGTACGGCGCGGCTTGGTGGTTCAACGATACCATCCGCGGTATGGAGCGCCAGATAGACGAGCTCATGGAGACGAACCAGCTTGCAAAGAGCGTCGGGATGCTCACCGACTCCCGTTCTTTCTCTTCCTTCCCGCGGCATGAGTATTACCGCCGCATCCTCTGCAATAAGCTTGGCCAGCTCGTTGAAAACGGCGAATACCCCAATGACATTGAAGCCCTTGGCACCATCGTGAAGGGCGTCTGCTACAACAATCCGAAAAGCTTCTTCGGTTTCGATGCCGATTGATATGACACTACTCTATAATATTACATAAGCCAAAGATACTCCGGGGCACAGTCTGCGCCCCGGAGTATTGACATATATTCTGTTTTGCTCAGGCAAAGGTTATCTTTCCCTCGGCCATGGCGTCCACGGACACTTTCTTCTCGTGAAAGTGCGGCATATTTTCAACTTTGCCTTCGGCGGTGTAGAACGGGTCTGATTTTTCAAGCGGCAGAGTGACACTCCTGCGGAAGCAGGCGGACTCGTATATCGCGCTTATCAGCTCTATCACCTTGCGCCCCTCGTAACCGTCCGCGACCAGCGCCTCCTCGCCGGTTATGGCGCGCAGGAAGTTGAGCACTTGGCCGGAGTGATTTTCCCACTTGAGCGGCGCAATAGCGTCATAAGCCGCCTCTATCTTCTCCAGCTCTTCGGGGTCTGCCTCCGGGAAGCCGTTCGGCATTGCCCGGCACGCGGCAGGGGACCATGGTATGGACAGCTTGCCGCGCTCGGTATAAAAGCTGAGCAGATGGTTCTCCCCGTGCGCGACCTGCGATGCGGAAAACTGCGCAAATTTATCAGGATACTCGAGAATGGCTGTGGCCACGTCCTCGCACTCCGAGTTGCCATGACCGACGTTGCCGATAACCGCCGTAATGCGCTGCGGCATGCCCAGCATGTACTGCATCAGGTCAAGATGGTGTATGGCCTGTATGGTCAGCACGCCGCCGCCCTCTTTTGCCCATGTGCCGCGCCAGCTGAGATCGTGGTAGTTCTCACCGCGCCACCAGAAGCTGCTGCCGGAGGCGTAAAGCAGCCGGCCGAAGGTTCCGTCATTTATAAGCCTGTGTACCCGGTCGGCTTTCGTTGTGAAGCGCAGCTGACACACGCTCGAGAGCAGCACATTGTTCCGTTCCGCCGCTTCTATCATTGCGTCGCACTCGGCAAGGGAGTTCGCCATTGGCTTCTCGACGAGCACATGCAGCCCCTTTTCTGCGGCCATTATTGCCGTCTCCGCATGTACTGCGGGCGGCAGACATATGGACACCGCGTCTATGCGCACGTCCGCCATTGCGGCGTCAAGGCTCTCATAAGCCTTGGCGTCAAGCCCCTTCTCCGCGATGACCTTTTCTGCCTTGTCCGTGTGCCTGTTGCATACGGCGACGATCTTGCAGTATTCCGGATGATCCGAAAATGCCTCTGCGTGCGTCCGCGCGATAGCGCCCGCGCCAAGTATAGCTATGTTTATCATTATTCCCTCCTGATAGGCTTGTTTCTCTGATCCTTTTGATATTGCTTCGGGCTTTGCCCGACCTTGCTTTTGAATATGCGGCTGAAATGCGAAAGATTGTTGAAGCCGGACTCGGCACATGCGCGCTCAACGCTTGCGCCGTTCAGAAGCAGCTCCTTCGCCTTCTGCACTCGGCAGTTTATGATGTACTGATTCGGCGTCGTGCCGGACACCTTTTTGAATATCTCACAGAGAGAATACTTGTTTATGTAAAAGCGCTGCGAGATTGAGTCCAGCGACAGCTCGTCAGCGTAATTTTCGTGGATATAGTTTATTATCTCGTATACAAATCTGTAATTCCCGGCATAGCCGGTGCTGCTGATGTTGTGGTAATGGCGGTATATGTCGTTTATCTCCAGCAGCAGTTCCGCAAGCAGAAGCTGTAGCCGCAGCTCTTTGCCGTAGCATTCCTCGTCGCTCTTATCCTGCATCTCCAGTATCCTGTCGAGCAGCGCCTTGACCTTGACCGCCTCATCGGGCTTGAGCGGCAGTATATGCCCCAATTCAAACGGGCGGAAGAGAAAGCAGGCCAGCAGATTCACACTGTTAGACGAGAAGTTGTCCATATAATTCGGGTCGAAATACAGAACATACCGCCTGTTGTCACTGCCAGGAACCTGCGTGCCGAACTGATGCAGATCCACGCTGCTGAAAAGCATCAGCGTGTCTGCATTTACCTTTTCCCGGCTTTTGTCAGTTTCGCAGAACATGTTGTTCGACATGCAGTAGAGTATCTCATACTGCTTGTGTACATGGAAATCCGGATTGCACGTTCCGGGTGAGTCCTTATATTCCAAGGAAAATACCGTTTTTATGTCTGCAAAGTATTTCTTGTGATTGTTCTCATCCTGAAACAAGTTTCGCTTACTCCTTCCTGCGGGTATATGGAAATACAGGCGCTGCCGGAGATGTGGGCAGCGCCTGCTTTGTGCTGTCAGCCGTAGATCAGGTTGGGCAGCCACATAATAACATTCGGCATGAACACCATCAGCATGTCCAGCAGTATGACCGCCGCAAAGAACGGCCATGAATGCTTCACATACTCTTCGATGGGGCAGCCCATAATGTCGCACACGGAATAGCACGCCGTGCCGACGGGGGGCGTCATGCAGCCCATCGTGACGATGGTCATCATGATGATGCCAAAGTGCACAGGGTTTACACCAAGCTCAATTATAACAGGAAGTATGAGCGGCGTAAAGAGGAGAATGTTCACGTTGGAGTCGATGAACATGCCCGTGATGGTCAAGAAGATGATTATAAGTATCTGCATCAGATAGCTGTTGTTCGTGATGCCCAGCAGCACGCGGCCCAGAACGGTGGGAACCTGCTCCACGGTGATGGCGTAGCTGAATATTCCGGACATGGCAATGATGAAGATGATGCCGCCTGTGTCAATAACGCTGTCTATAAGAGATTCCTTGAACTTCTCCCACGTCAGCTCATGATACACGGCTGTGCCGCAGAACAGCGCGTAGGCAACGGCTACGGCGCCGGCCTCGGTAGAGGTGCACAGGCCGAAGCGGATGAGCGCGATGAGCAGGATGGGGAACACCAGCGCGAAGAAGCATTCCTTGGCGCTTGACCAAACCTCCGCGCCGGTGGGCGCAGTCACGTCGGGCGCGGGAATGTCATAGCCGTAGTGCTTGCTCGTAAGATACACGGTCAGCATAAGTGCTGCGCACATCAGAAGGCCAGGGATAAGGCCGGCGATGAACAGACGGCCGATGGACACGTTGCCGACAAAGCCGTAAAGGATAAGGCCGAGGGACGGGGGAATGGTCGCCGTGATAAGACTCGTCAGGCACAGCACGCCGCAGGAGTAGCCCTTGGGATAGCCGCGCTCGGTCATGCTAGGCCCGAGAATGCGCGCTTCCATGGTGGCGTCCGCCACAGCAGAGCCGGACACGCCGCCCATCAGAGTGGACAGGAGCACGGACACCTGGCATGTGCCACCTATCATCCTGCGCGTGACGACCTGGCTGAACTTCATAAGGCGCGGCGTGATGCCTGTGTTGTTCATCAGGTTGCCGGCCAGAATAAAGAAGGGAACGGCCAGAAACGATATGGACTGCGTCTGCGCGACGACGCGCTGCACTATAATGCTTGTCGGAATGCCGGAACTGATCATGAACCATGCAATGCCGGCACCGCCGATAACAAAGGCGATAGGCGCGTTTATCAGCAGCAGAACAACAAATACGATAAGCAAAAGAACAAGACCGCTCATGCCTCAACCTCCTTGATATGCAGCTCACTGTCGGGATTGTGCATCTTTATGGTGAAGGAATCATCCTTGAAGTTCTTTATCGTGGCGAGCAGCTTCACGAAATTCGTGATGGACATCATGATGCTGCCAACAGGCAGACTCAGCGTCGCCCAGCCGTAGGAAATGCTGAGTGTGTTCATGAAACGCTTCCAGTTGGTTTTGGCAAGCTGAAAGCCGTATACGATGAACATGATAAGGAACGCTGCAATGATTATGTAAACTACTATCTGCAATATCTTCTGCACCTTTACCGGCAGCTTGGAGGTGAGTATATCCATGCCGACGAGACGGTTTGAACGCATTGCTATGTCCGCGGCGAGAAATGCGCACCAGCCGAACAGCAGCAGACTTATATCGTCCGCCCAGATTATCGGGTGCTTGACGCTGCGGAGGATCGTATTGCCTATCGTCAGCACGATTATCGTGAAGAAAGCTGTTGCCGCAATATATCTCTCCGCCAGGCAATAGTATTTGTAAATTTTTTTCATGTAAATTACCTTGCCATTCTTTAAATTAAATCAGACTCCTATGTTCCCGGATATAGGCCCGCCGGAAGGGCATTAATTTGAAAGCGGCACATCGCGCAGCGATGTGCCGCCCAATAAGTCAGGTGACGTCTGCTATTATGGATTAGGCAATGCCCATCTGAGCGTAAAGCTCGTCACGCAGCGCGAGGAAGTCCTCGCCGCCGGTGGTGTCCATATCGGAGTAGAGATATGCGGTTGCTTCGCGGAATGCGTCGAGGTCGGGCTCGACAACGGTCACGCCGTTGGCCTGCATCTCTTCAAGATACTTGGCCTCGTATTCCTGAACCATTGCCTTGGTCTCGCCGTAGGCCTTGATTGCAGTCTCGGTCAGCTCGGTCTGCTGCTGCTCGCTCAAGGTGTCAAACCATGCGCTGCCGCAAACGATGGAGCCGGTAAGCAGGAAGTGCTTCGTCAGGGAGATGTGGTCGCAGACCTCATACATACGCAGGGAGTAGATGGTGGGGATCTGCCACTCGCCGCCGTCAACAACGCCGGTCTCAATCGCGTTGTAAGCCTCGGACTGGTTGAGTGCGGTTGCAATAGCGCCCATCGCGTTAATGGAGTTGACAGCGATCTTGGAGCCCATCGTGCGGATCTTCAGGCCATTCAGGTCGGAAGGCTCATTGATGGCCTTGTTGGTGACATACTGACGGAAGCCGGTAATGCAGTTGTTGGTCAGCAGAACAAGACCCTGATCCTTCAGCTCTGCGCACCACTGCTTGTACAGGTCGGTGTCCATGAGGGAGTCGAGCTGGTCATAGCTGTCGAACATGTAGGGCATCATCAGAATGCCGATGCCGGGAACGTAGGATGCGATACGGGCGGGGTCAGTTGCCGCGATAACGGCCGCGCCGGCCATACCCTGTTCGAGAACGTCGTCAGTGGAGCCCATCTCGGAGCTGACCATTGCGACTGCATCCCAACCGCCAAGCTCGTTGAGGTACTTGGCCAGATTCTGGTGTGCGATGGACTGGGTGTCGCCGTTGCCGTTCGTGCCGCAGACCGTGAGCTTGGTCAGCGTGGCGGGAGCGCTGCTTGCGGTGTCGGCGGCTTCGGCCGGCGCGGCTGCGGTGTCAGCGGCGGGAGCTGCCGTCTGGCCGCAGGCTGCCATGGAAAACGCTATGCACAGCGTCAGCAGCAGGGCGATGATTTTTTTCATTTGTACTCCTCCTGTTGATTTTTTCCCGTGGGACTTTTCCCCGGATAGTTGAGTCAATTATACGATGAATATTGCCGATGTTTTTTGCTTTTTTACTTTGAAATTTTTGCGTTTCTTTGCGGTTCGCGGAGAATAATCAAATTTCCACTCGTCAAAAAGACCAAAGCGGCGGGTTAAAGAAGTCTATACTCAAAACGCACCTGGCAATATGCACAAAAATCATGTAAAAATTTCGTCGATTCCACGAAAGGAAATTAACAACAGTCAGGCATAAGAATTTGCGCTTTTTATAATGCTCTCCACGCTGTAGGCGCTTGCTGTGAAGTTTGCTGTGCCGTTTATGCGCACGGCGTATTCACTGCCGCTCGGGATGAACTCAACAGTCTCCCGGCTGCCGGTGTTCAGCGTGAATACAAGCGTCAGTGCGCTCTCACCATCCGCGCCGTCGATGGGGTGGGCAAGCTCCGCGCCGTTCACGGCCTTGGAAAGCTCTATAACGGCCTGCGCGTCCAGTGCTTCTGTGCCGCACACGGCGGAGATATCCTCGCCGCTTCCGGATATCTCAAAAAGCAGCTCATGCTCCGGCGTCTTTATAAGCAGGCTTCTGCAATCTCCGAGAGAGTAGTAATACGGCGTGCCCTGCATAAGCTCCGTATACTCGGTGGGAAGCGCGTTCACCGCGTCTGCGTTTATTTCATATACGGCCCCGGTCACGGAGTTTTCCATCAGCCATGCGCCGTCCTTCTGAGCAAAGGCGGCGGCGTATGACGTTCCGCCCGTATTCATGGCGACAGTGAATGTGATTGCCGCGTCCACGCTTTCAAGTCCGCCGGAAAGCGTCAGACAGTTGTCACCGTAAAGTCCGCCCAATGCCGCAATGAGGCTGCTGTATACGGCGGAACCGCGCACGCGCTGATATATGGGGGCGGTTATATAAAACGTGCCGGACTCGTTTTCAACGGTGTATCCGCTGCCGTCAGCGCGCGTCACCTCAATGCGGGAAACGGACTGGATATCCGCCGCCGGAACGCTTGGAAATACCTCGTGCGCAGCAAAATCCATGTGCGAGCGCAGAAACAGTGCAGCTTCCTCGCCGGGGATAAGATAGATCCGCCCGTCGGCCTCGGAGTAAAGGTAGTAGCTGCCGTCAAGCTCGTTCCTGTTGAGTATGCTGACGCGGGTGTTGCTTCCGTCGTTGCCCATCAGCACCACCGTCGCCGTTGGAGCGGTCAGCCCGCAGTCCTTCGGGTCTGTGTCTGAGGAAAGCTGGCGTGTCGCCGTTATGTGGCATGCTGCATATATGAGTGAACGCATTTCACTCTGGCTGTAGCTGACGCTGCCGACCTCCGCGGTGTCAGCGGGGATCATTTCCACCTCTGTGCCGTAGCACATCAGTCCAAAGGTGCCGCTGCCGTTCGTCACGGCCAGCGCACCTATATCGGCCACGGATATATCGGTCACGGCGTATTCCTGCGCCTCCGCATCATCGCGGCTTTCGGGCTTTATGAAAGCGACGCACAGTATCGCTGCCAGCATGACGAGCGAAGCCGCGAACAATGCCCGCGCTGCTGTTATCTTGCGTTTCATAGCTTCTCCCTCCTCACGCGCACCGTGATGCCCGCAGCGAGTATTCCGACGGGGATAAGGCCAATCAGCACTATCCCGGCAATGACCTCCTGCCCGCGCGTCACGGCCAGCAGCGTGCTGCCGACTGTCTTTGCTGGAATGCTTACGCCGGAGGCGCTGCCGGCAAGGTAATTTGCTGCCTGCGTGAGAAATTCACTGTTTGCAAGGCTCTCCGTGCCCATGATGTCATCCGAGTAAATGTAGCGCGACCCGGCGGCGAATACGCGCGCCGCCTCTCCGGACGCGGTTTTCTTTTCCGACGCCGCGGCCAGAACGAAGCTCCCCTCGGCATCGCCTGTCTCCTTCTCTGCGGAGGTGTATTGCGTTCCTGCCTTGGCATAGGAGTAGGACGAACTGACGAGCACCGGCTTTGCATCGGCGTCTCCTGCCGCTGCCGTCAGAGTGATGCTGCGGCAGCTCGGCACAGTGAGGAAGTATTGGTTGTCGGTGAAGTATGTGTTTATTTCATGCGTTGTGTACAGTGGAATGATGTTTATCGGGTTGCCGTCCACATAATAGCGGCTGTCAAACACCACATCGTCGTCGAATACGATGTTCCACTCTGCTAGTAGCCCGCTGAGAAGGGGAAAGTCGTTCACGCCCGGCTCAAGAAATACCATCAGGCTGCCGCCGCGGCTGAGATAAGCGGACAGCGCCGCCGCCTCACTCTCGGTCAGATCACGTGTGGGGCTTGCAATTACGATGATGTCTGCCCCAGCGGAACCCTCCTGCGTCAGCGGCTGCGTGCTGACGGCGTAGTTGTTGCCTTCAAAAAGGGCTTCAAGCGATTTCGTGCTGCGCTCATTATGGCCGCTGGTGAACAGCACGCTTCGGTGCTCTTGTGAATTCGCGTAAATTATTGCGCTTGTCAGCTTCTGCTCGAGGTCGATCCCGGTGAAGCTGTCACCGGAGTATACAAGCAGTTCGTCGTAGCCTATGCGCTTTACGCCGCCAGCGCCGTCAACCAGAATGTCCGATTCGCTCAGTGAGATGCCCTGCTGCATGTACCCGTCGAGGAATACGGGGTTTTCATACGGGTCTATATATTCGATGCTCAGCTTGTCCGATGTGCGCGCATAGCGGGATAAAAGCTCTCTCAGCACAGCGGGGAAGTCCGCCTCGTTTTCCAGCACGTATACCTTCGTGTCGCTTTCCAAACCGGAAAGCACATCGAGCGTCGTTGTGTACAGCTCATACAGCTTGTTTTCCGTTGTGTCCAGTCTCAGCGTCCACCGCGCCGATGCAAGCGAAAAGAATATGTTCGTCAGTATAAACAGTATCAGCACCCCGATAAGCACAAGACGGTATACCTTTTTCTCTGTCAGTTTTTTCATGCCGTTCACCGCTCAATCCAGCCGCTTCTGTTCCAATGAATATACGCTCAAGAAAAGGAACAGCGCTGTTATACTTATGAAATATACAATGTTGGCCGCGTCAACGATGCCGTAGGTGAAGGCCTCGTAGTGACCGCGCAGGGAAAGAAAGCTCTGCACGGCGGCGGCAGCGTGCCCCGGAACAAGCGCGTCCAGCGAATCCACAGCGTATAGCATCAGCAATACCGCATAGGTGATTATCGCCGAAACAAGCTGGTTTTCTGCCACAACGGACACGAAAAGCCCAATGGACAAAAACGCGCCGCATATAAGGATGAAGCCCAGGTAGTTTGCAATAGTGTCCATCACCGCCGCGCTGCCAAGCACGGCGAGTATGACGGGGTATATCAGCGTCACCGCCGTGGCAAGCAGCAGCACCAGCAGTGTCGCGGCGTATTTGCCCGCTATTACCGCCGTGATGCTCACCGGCGCTGTCAGCAGCAGCTCATCTGTGCGCTGGCGGCGTTCCTCCGTGAAAAGTCGCATCGTCAGCATTGGCAAAAGGAAAAGCAGCACCGAGGATATGGATGAGAAAAAGTCTTTTATATCGCCGCTGCGGCCAACGAGGTTGACCATCACAAAGCAGAACCCCGTTATAGCCAGAAAGACGGCCAGAAAAATATAGCCCGTCATTGATTTAAAGTACTGTGCCAGTTCTTTTTGAATTATTCCCCGCATATTGACGCTCCTTTACGATTGCACGATTTCAAGGTAAATATCTTCAAGCGACTTGTCCAGCGGGCGCATCGTCAGCAGTGTCGTGTCGTTCTTCCGGTCCGCAAAGGCGCGGAAGAGCTGCGCACGAGGGTCGAGTGCGGCAGGGCAGATGAGTATGCAGCGTACAGCGCCGCCGTCTACCGGTTCCCATGCAGCCTTTGCGCTCGGCACGGCCGTCTGCACCAGCGTGCGCAGCCGGCTCATATCGCCCTTTGCGACAAACTCTATGCGCGTCTCTCCGCGCATGGCGCGCTCTATCTGTTCCTTTGTGCCCTTCGCAACGAGCCGGCCACGCCGCAGGATCAGCAGCGAGTCGCATACGGAGGATATCTCGCTTAGGATATGTGACGAGATAAGAATGCTCATCTCCCCGGAAAGCCGCTCTATAAGGCTGCGTATCTCATATATCTGCGCCGGGTCAAGGCCGACTGTCGGCTCGTCCAAAATGAGAAATGACGGCCTCCCGATAAGCGATGCGGCAAAACCGACGCGCTGCCTGTAGCCCTTGGAGAGTTTGCGTATCATTCGTCCGTTCACATCCGTGATGTTCAGCGCTTCGCATACGCGTGCGATTTCTGCGCTTTCCGCACCAGCGTCAACACCGCGCAGGGAGCATACGAATTTCAGATGCTCACGCACGGTGAAGTCCGGGTACAGCGGCGGAAGCTCCGGCAGGTAGCCAATCCTCCGTCGTGCCTCAAGCGGCTGCGTCTGCAGGTCCTTCCCATCTATCAGCACGCGCCCTGAGCTTGGCGCGAGGTAGCCCGTCAGCATGCGCATAGTTGTCGATTTGCCCGCGCCATTTGGGCCAAGAAGGCCGACAACCTGTTTTTCGCTTATCGTAAAGCTCAGGTCATCCACGGCTGTCAGGTCGTTGTATTTCTTCGTAAGGTGTTCAACGTTTATCATGGGCTTTGTATCTCCTGTCGGTGCATACGGCTTTTATGCACTTTGATGAAACAATTATAATTCAAACCTCTTTTCTAATCAAGAAAAGATGCATGTGCACTAAAAAGACACAAAGAAACGCAAAAAATATTGGGTATTATCAGCAAAAAAAACCGCGGCGCACAGGTTATTATATTGCCGGAAAGCAGAAAAGTTTTTTCGCAGCTTTATTAAAACGCAAATAACGCAAATTGTTATAGTGAGGTATACGAAGATGAACGGCATGATAACGGACATAGAGCGCTTCGCGCTCAACGACGGCCCCGGAATAAGAACGACGGTTTTTTTCAAGGGCTGCAATATGCGCTGTGCGTGGTGCCATAATCCCGAAACCATAAACATGGGAAAGGATCTGCACTACTACGCCAACAAGTGCATAAGCTGCTACAAGTGCGTGTATGCCTGCCCCAGCAAGGCGCATAAGCGTATAAACAATATCCACATGTTCTATCCCCGCCTGTGCGTCAAGTGCGGCAAATGTGCGGATATATGCTATGCCGGCGCGATGGAGATGAGCGGCAGAAAGGTAGACGTCGAGGACGTGATGGGCGAGATATTGCAGGATAAGCCTTATTACGTCACAAGCGGCGGCGGTGTGACGCTCTCCGGCGGGGAAGTGCTCTGCCAGCAGGAGTTCGCCGGCGCGCTCACGGATGCCTGCCATGCCGAGGGAATATCCGTTGGCATCGAGTCGAATCTCAGCTTTCCGTGGGCGCAGATAAGCCCGTTTATAGATAAGCTCGACATAGTCATGTGCGACATGAAGCTTGCCGACAGCGAGCAGCATAAGAAATGGACAGGCGTCGGGAATGAACAGATACTTGAAAATATCGCGCACCTCGCAGAGACCGGCAAGCCCTTCATCGTGCGCACGCCGATTATCCCCGGCGCGACCGACAGCGACGATAATATCCTGCGCATCGCTCAGTATCTCGCCAAGGTGAACACCAAAGGCATGCTCATGTACTATGAGCTTTTGAACTTCAATCCGCTGGGGGCGTCAAAGTATGAAAGCCTCGGCAGGGCGGACGCATTCAAGGACGCGAAGCCCCTTCCGGAAGCGCGTATGCAGCAGCTCAAGGCACTGGCCGAGGGCGCGGGAATACCTGTCAGGGCAGACTGACGGTATGACATCAGGCAAGGAGTGTGAATGCAATGGGTAAAATACAGTTTATAAACGAATATCCCGCTGATGAGGAATTTACGCTGGACAAGCGCATCCGTCTGCTCAAGCAGCGCAAGATGGATCAGACGAAGGAGAAGATCGAGCTTGAGGGCGGTTTGGATGAGGACGATTATGGCCGCGTTGTTCCGCCGGATGATTTCCATTTTGATCCCATCCCCAATAATGATAACGGCAGCTTTTACGGCTATGAGGGCTGGCGCACGAATTACTGCAAGGTGCTGGATGAGCACCCGCTCTACTGCGACCCGCTGGACGCCTTTGTCGGCAGAGGCTTTTTCTTCATGACGCGCCAGAAGGGCGCTATCTGGAATCCAGACATACCGTATACGGAACTGAAGGACGCCTTTGACGAGTATAACATCGTCTGCGGCATCGGCTCTGACGGACATTTTACGCCCGACCTGCGCATCGGATTTGATCTGGGCTGGGGCGGTATCCTCGAAAAGCTGAAAAAATATCAGGCCATAAATACCGGCGCAGAGCATGAGGAGTTTTATAAAAGCGAGATCATGGTGGTGGAGCATATCATTGCTTTCCTGCACCGTATGGCGGAGGAGATATCCCGGCTTGCACAGGAGGAGCAGAACCCCTATCTCAAAAACAACCTCACGGAAATGGCTGCCTGCAACGAGAAAATTGCCGCCGGCCGGCCGGAGACCCTGCGTGAGTGCATCCAGTGGATGTGCTGGTTCAGCTTTTTCAGCCGGCTTTACAACCGCGGCCCATCCGGCGGACAACTGGACGAGCTGCTGCGCCCGTTCTATGAACATGATATTGCCGCCGGTATAATCGACGACGAAACGGCAAAGTTCTATATTGCCTGCCTTTTCCTCAATGACACCCGCTATTACCAGCTTGCCGGACCGGACGACGAAGGGCGCGACATGGCAAGTCATGTCAGCTACCTTATCCTTGAAGCAGCGGACTGGATAAATATTGCCTGCAACCTCACTGTGCGCGTGCATGACAATATGAATGAGGACTTCTTCCGCAAAAGCGTGTGGTATCTTTTCAAGGATAAAAACGGCTGGCCGAGATTTTCCGGCGATAACAGCCTTGTCAACGGCTTCATGCGCCTTGGCTATGACAAAACGCTTGCACGCCGCCGCCTTGCCGCCGGCTGCCATTGGATGAGCATCCCCGGCATGGAGTATACGCTCAACGACCTTGTGAAGATAAATACAGCCAAGGTGTTTGAGGTCGCCTATTATGAAATGATGAAGGAGGCCGGCGACACACCGCCTAGTACGGACGTGCTGTGGGCAAAGTTTGAAAAGCATCTTACGCGCGCCGTTGATACTACGGCCCGCGGCATCCTCTTCCACCTTCATAATCAGGATCGCAACGAGCCGGAGCTTGTCTGCAATCTGCTCAGCCAGGGGCCGGTCGAAGAGGGGGCTGACGTCACAAAGACTGCAAGATACTTTAACATGTGCATCGACGGAGCGGGCATTGCCACCGTAGCGGACAGCTTCGCTGCTTGTCAGCAGCGCATAGAGATAGAGGATAAGATAAGCTGGGATGCGCTGACGCGGCAGATGGAGCTGGATTGGAACGATATTGACGGCGAGTATATCCGCCAGATGATGCTGCACAGTCCGCGCTACTGCGGCGGCGATACACTGGCCGACAAATGGGCCGTGCGCATAAGCAAGCTCTTTTCGGATCTCGTCCGCGCAGAGGTGCCCATTATCCGCGCGCTCGACCCGGCATATTCGGAGATACAGTTCATTCCCGGTTGGTTCAGCTGGTCGAATACGCTTGAGTTTGGCAGTCATGTGCGTGCCACGCCGAACGGCCGTCATAACGGCGAGGCCATAAACCACGGCGCGAACCCCACCTTCGGCTACCGCCGCGACGGGGCAGTGACGGCCATGGCGAACACAATTGCCAGCATTCAGCCCGGTTACGGCAACACCGCCCCTGTCCAGCTTGAGCTTGACCCCAAGATGGCGAATACGCCAGAGGCTGTAGAGAAGATGGTCGCTATGATCCGTGCCATTCTTGAAACCGGCAATACTCTGCTCAATATAAATATAATCGACGAGCATAAGATACTCGAAGCGCATAAGGATCCCAGTAAATATCCTGACCTTGTTGTGCGCGTTACCGGCTTCACGGCATATTTTGCGATGCTCAGTCCGGAATTCAGACAGCTTGTGGTTGACCGTATACTGGCCGTAAACGGGGAGGACCCGTCGCTTGCCGACGTGCGCCCCAGCAGCGGCTGCTGATAAAATATAAAAGTGAGGTAGAAAAATGGATCCTGTTAAGCTTTCAGACATCAAGATGGAGACTGTTGCCCCCTTCGATGGCAAACACAGCGAAAAACTCATGCTTGCCGGTGAAATACCCGGCGCGGCAGTGTATCATTATTTTATGCCTGCCGGTGATAAGCTCGAGTTTGCCGGGCAGACAGATTTTATCCGCATTTTCTTCCTGTGCTCCGGCGGCGTCTGCTTCACAGCGGACGGCAAGAGCTTTTCTTATGACAAGCGCGCCTACTTCGTGGCAAAGCCGCAGAGCGATATAGTCATCACGGCGTCGGCAGACGCCAGCCTCCTTGAGATACGCTGGACGCTCTATGCAGAGGATCTTATGGATCTCGCGACGAGCACGGCCGAGTTCCCGCTGACCTGCGCGTATGAGGACGTCATGCAGTACCGCGATTTCTTCAAAAGCGAGACGACTATCAGCCGCGCCATAATCCCGCAGGCGGTCATCCCCCGCTTCGCCATGGGCACTGTGGAAATGAAGGGCGACGACTTAGTCGGACAGCATGCACACCCGCTGCTTGACCAGTTCTTTTTCAGCTTCCCCGAAAATGATATGAGTCTGCTTATAGACTGCCGTATATGCCCAATGAAGGGGAATACGCTTCTTCATATCCCCCTCGGCAGCAACCATGGCGTTCTCGCTCTCGGCGACCAGCGCGCGCATTACCTCTGGATAGACTGCACCTCGCCTGAGCAGAAGGCCGCCGCAGTGGAGTATCTCAATGAAGTGCACAAGCCCACCGGCGTGAAGGAAACGCTCAACTAAGGTGGCTGCAATGAGTAAGCCTGCAAATGATTTTCCGATACGGTTGAACAACCCGCGCGCATGGCGCACATATCTTGGAGGCAGTCAGCTTGACGCGCTGCACGGAAAGCAGGACGGCGAGGACGGGCATTTCCCGGAGGAATGGATAATGTCCGTCGTCGCGGCGCGGAATGTCGGGCGGGAGGATTTTCCCGACGAGGGGATGAGTTTCTTGGCGGATGAGCCGTCGCTTTCGCTCAAGGCGCTGCTTGAAGGCAACGCGGCCTATTACCTCGGCACGGCTCATGCGAAAAAGTCCGGCGCGTCTCTGGGCGTGCTGCTCAAGCTTATCGACAGCGCTGAGCGCCTCACGCTTCAGGTGCATCCCGACAGGGAAAAGGCCATGGCGCTTTTCTCCAGCCCGTTTGGCAAGACGGAATGCTGGCATATCCTCGGCGGGCACGAGGTCAACGGTGAAAAGCCCTGCATCTACTTTGGTTTTAAAGAGGGCGTGACGCGCGAAAGCTGGAAGCATCTTTTTGATACGCAGGATATTCACGGTATGCTTGATGCCATGCAGAAGTTCTATGTGCAGCCCGGCGACACAGTGCTCATAGAGGGCGGTATGCCGCACGCTATTGGCGCGGGCTGCTTCCTCGCCGAGATACAGGAGCCGACGGATTTCACCATCCGCGTTGAGCGCACTACGCCCAGCGGCTTTCATGTGGACGATTTCCTCTGCCATCAGGGACTGGGATTTGACCGTATGTTTGACGCTTTCCATTATGAAAGCCTCACACCGGAGGAGATACGGCGCCGCTGGTTTATAAAACCGCGTACTGTCACCGAGGATGCATCCGGCAGTATATCCACGCTTATCGGCTATGATACTACGGACTTTTTCCGGCTTGATGAGCTGTGCGTGTCGGGCGCGCTTGAGGTTCCCGCGGCTGAAGCGTTCAGCGGCCTCTATGTCCTTGATGGCGGCGGCACGCTGTCAGCCGGCGGAAAAAGCTGCCGCCTTGAAAAGACGGCGCAGTTCTTTGTGCCCGCGGCGACCGGCACAATGACGCTTTGTGCCGATCCCGGCGCGCCGCTGCGCGTGCTGCACTTTTTCGGCCTGCGCGAAGCATAATATTTACACAAGTCAGGCATGGATCTGGCCGCAATTCCTGCGGCCGGATTTCTGCCGTTTTACAGGAAACAAATTACGGAGGGCTTTGACGTGTTTGAAAACTTCCTCTTCTCTGTCAATGCGGTCATGCCGCTCGTGCTGACCATACTGCTCGGCTATGTCCTGCGCCGCACAGGCTTCGTGCCGGAGGCGTATTTCAGGGCGAGCGACAAGCTCGTATACTATGTGTTCTTTCCGTGCTCACTCTTTTGCAGCATGTACGGCATGGATGTGTCCAGTGATTTCAGCCTCGGTTTTATAGGCTACATACTCGCCGGCACTGTGCTGCTGTTCCTGCTCGGCAGTTTCAGCGCGCGCCTTATCATCAAGGATCGTGCCAGCCGCAGCGTGTCTGTGATGAATACCTTCCGCGCAAACACCTCATTTATAGGCATTCCGCTTGCCACGGCGATAGCCGGCGACGCGGGAAGCACTGCCATGGTTGCCACACTGCTCATAGCTATTCCGTTTTTCAACCTTTTTACTGTCATTGCCTTTATGCCGCAGCATGGCGGAAACGGAAAGTCGCTCATTTTCTCCTCCTTGAGGCTCCTCATTACGAACCCGCTTATAATCGGCTGCCTTTCCGGTCTTGCTGCGACGCTGCTGCGCGGATATCTGCCGCTTAACTCAGCGGGGGAGCCATTCTTCATGCTCCAGCGCGACCTGCCCTTTCTCTATTCGGCGCTGTCCTCAGTCGGCAGCATCACGTCCACAGTGGCGCTGCTGAATATCGGTGGGCTTATCGACTTTGAGATAAAGGGCAGTGTCAGCACGAAAAGCCTTGTGTTCAGCTGCGTGTGGCGTCTTATCCTTGCCCCGGTCATGTTTATCGGCGCGGCCGCCGCGCTTGCAGGGGCAGGGCTTATGAGCTTCACTCCGGCCATGTTTGCCGCGATATTTGCGCACTTCGGCACGCCGGCCGCTGCGACAAACGGCGCAATGGCCGCCGAACTGGGTGGCGATGCGAACCTTGCCCGGCAGAGCACCGTGTATACAACTGTGCTGGCGGTATTTACCCTCCCGATATTCATCATGCTCATGCGCACCTTCGGCCTCATCTGAAAAATTACAAAATACCCAAAATAATGCGACGCTGGTTGACATAATAGACACAAAATGGTGCCAAAAAATGTTGACTGGCGTCATTTTAGGTGATATACTTAAAACATATAATGGATACACTGTGGGTTCGTGCGCAGCGTTAATGGCCGCGCGTGCGCCGCTATATGCATTGTCCGCTTCGCGCGGGTTGGAGCGCGCGGAGAATACTGGTCCGGAGGTATGTTGGTATGAGAAAAGAATCAGGGGGCAGAAGATGGTTGGCAGGAGTGCTGACAGTGCTCATGCTCATGTCGAGCGTGAATGCGGCGGCCTATGCCGCCCCGGCTGACACGGCGGATACATCTGCCGTTGCTGAACAGCCGCTTCAAACGGCGGCCATGCCGGAGGCGACACCGGAAGCCACGGCGGCGGTGCCCACGCCGCTTCCGACGGAGGAGCCGTCGGAAACACCGGAACCCGAACCCACGCAGACCCCGGACGCGGCGACCGAACCGGAACCAACGCCCGCACCGGCAGACGCGCCTGCGGAGGAGCCTTCTCTAGAACCTGCACCGGAACAGTCTCCCGCACCCACCGCCGCACCTACGCCCGCGCCGGAGGTCTATCCGCAGGGGGAGGTCTATAACTTTGCCCTGTCCGTCGGCCCGGCCAATAGCGCGGACGCTTTCGCGGCCGTGTGGCCCGTCACTCTCGGCCTGTACGGCATCGAACATGGCGAAGCGCCCGTCAGACTTGCGGAAAAGCTTGTCACGGCGGAGGAGCTGACCTATGCGGAGGATGCCGGATGCTTCGGGATGTATTACGGCAGCTTTGAGCTTGGCGGCCTTGCGAAATACGCCGCACTTCTCGTCGCGGCGGATGCCGCAGGCGCGTTCGCACTCAGCTATGCCATAGACCCGGCAAACGGGCAGTACACCGCCCGCGCCGGAGGCTGCATCATCGGCTTTGACAGGGATGAAGCGCCGCAGCTTGTCTACATAGTTCCGGAAGCGGAGATCCCCGTGCAGCCGCTGGCTGAACGCCTGGAGTATAACTATACCCTTAGCCTTGGCCTCACGGTGGACGGCAAGGCGATCGATCCCGCACTTGACTTCACTATTGTCAGCGATCCGAACAACGCAAAGAATCTGGACGTCAGCGCTTCCGGCAAAACGGGCGACGGCTATACCATAAATATAATCTCGCGCGAAAGTGCCAATAAGCACAGCGCCGCGCTCAGCTTCACCGTCACGCCAACGGACGGCAAGCCGATAGGCTACCGCTTGGAGCTTGACCTTGCGACCGGCGCTTATACCATCACTCAGACGGCGCAGCCCGACAGCTACGTTCTCTCTCCGGCCGCGCCCGTTTCCGGCACGGCGGCGGTGAACACCGGCAGCATGAATACCATCGCGCCCAATACGCGGTTTGAAGCAAGCGCGCTTGCGCGGCTGGACATCGCCGTGTGCTGGCAGGATAACAACGACACGAAGAAGCTGCGCCCGCAGCCGTCCGGTATCGGCATGAGCATACAGAAGTGGACGGAGGACGGCTGGCAGGACGTACCCACGGACAGCTATACGCTGAGCTGGGATACCGCGAACGACAGCACGTGGCACTGCATCGTCACCGGCCTGCCGAAGATGGAAAACGGCCATCCCGTGAGCTACCGCGCGGCGGAGACGCTGCCGGACAGCTACTCCGTGCATACAGGCGACCAATACGGCCACGCGTATTTTGTAGACGGGAACGCACAGATCACAAACTGCGTCCTGACGGAGCTTACCGTGCACAAGCTGTGGAACGACGGCGCGCTCGGCGGCGAGCGCCCCACGCCGGAGGCCTGGCTTGAAACGCTTACGCTTTACATAAACGGCAATCCGCATAAGTTCACGGATACAAGCGAGAACCCATATCCCTATACCGTCACGCGTGACGGCAACCGCTGGACGGTGAAGCTCAGCGGCCTGATGGCGTATGACGACGCAAACCGCCCCATTGAGTACGCCATCGGCGAAGCGCCCGGCGCTTTCAGCGATTTTCCCGGCGCGGCCGGAACCTATGTGCAGTCTCTTAAAAATGAGGATAACCATAGCAATAAGACAGATGCCGCCTATAATAACGGCACGCTCATCTCCACGCTGACGGATACCGTCAGCTTCCGCGCCGTGAAGCGCTGGGAGGACGCCGGGCTTGACCCGGCCATGCGCCCGGACGTCAGCTTCACGCTGCTCAAATATGTCAAGCTTGACAAAAACACGCTCCGTGTGGCCACGCCAAGCCCCGTTTCTGGTGCGCTGCCCATAAATATCATCGAGAACGACAGGCTCTCGGATGAGTTTGAGCTGTGTATCGACTCCCTGCCGAAGTACGACAACGAGGGCTATGAGTACGCTTATTTCCTTACGGAGCACATGTACGGCTCCAATGCCGCGCGCTATGTTGAGCGCGTCAAGAACGACGAGACCATAGAGACGCTTAAAACCCTCATCACGAACGGCAGCGACGTCATAAACAGCTCCACAGAAAGCTTCGTGCCCAGCATCACCAAGAGCTGGAACGCGAAGTCCGCGCTTGGCATCGGCGGCATTTCCGCAAGCTTTCAGTTTCAGCGGCTGCTCCCCGGCACGGAGGAGTGGGAGAACGTCGGCGAGGAGTTCACGCTGGACGGCTTTTCCCGCGAAGTTCCCGCCATCACGCGCTCCCTCGGCACGGCCTATCCCAAGACGGACGCCGATGGGAAAGAGATAAAATACCGCTTCGTTGAGACCGGCCTCACCGTCGGCGGCACCGCCGCTAAGACGTACAGCATTGACGGCGGCAAGGCCTTTGCCGTCGAGCACGGCGAAAACCAGTATATCTTCAGTGTCGATGAATTGCGTGCCGTCATAAGCCCCTCCGTCGGGGCAATGGGCACGGTCATCAACACGCTCGACAATATGACCGCGTTCAAGGTCGAGAAGGAGTGGCAGGGCGCGCAGGAGGGCGACGACCTGTGGATATCCGTGCAGCTTTACCGCGACGGTGTGCCGTATGAGCTGAAGGATGCCAACCTCATTGACGAAAACGGCGTGCATATCGAGGATGCGTATATAAAAAACGGCATGGCCGTGTTCAAATATAATGATGCAAACGACACTGTCCGCTTCATACACGGGCTTGAGCTGTACGACGACGAAGGGCGGCGCTACAGCTACACCGCCTTTGAGCGCGCCTGTACAGACGGCTTCGTTTTCGCCGATTCCGTATACAGCCGCGCGCCCTATGCCATAAACGACTTTGAGCAGATGATATCCTGCGTCAAGTTCACCAACGTCAAGGCTGACGAGGGGCGTTCGCTGCGCTTTGATGTCGTCAAGCGCTGGCAGGACGAGGCCGACATTCCAAACCGCCGCCCCGTCACAGTTGGCATATACTACTTCGACCCCAGCGGTGCGACGCCGCGGCTTGTTTCCTCCAACAGCATCGCCCTCAGTGAAGATAACTGCTGGTCAGCCAGCGTGTGCTATGTCCTCCCGGAGAATGCCGGCGACGCCGAGTTTGACCAGAGCAACTATTCCGTCGTCGAGATATCCAACGCCGATGCGGGCTGGGCGCTTCCCATGGACGCTCCGGAATATCTCCGCACCGGCAATACGAAGTCCGGCACGCCCGCACAGCTCGACGTGGGCAGCAAAATATACGCCTTCAACGTCGTTACTAACAAGGTCAGCAGTCTTGACGGCTTTGCCCCCGATGAGAACGCCATACATTCCAGCGTCACCACCATCACCAACACGCGCACCGGCTGGGTCGATGCCAGGCTGACGAAGGAGTGGAAGATGGGCAGTGATGCCGTCGCTGCGCGCCTGCGCCTCGTCACGTACACATCCGACGGACAACAGCAGCCCGTAGCTGGCGCTGTCAGCATGGATGGGGCCGTCAAAACGGATGAAAACGGCGAGTTCACGCTTTCGCCCGCCGCCGAACCCTGCAGCGTCACGGTGACATTCAGACTGCCCAAATATAACTCCGTTGGCGAGCTTATGAGCTACGGTATTGAGGAGCTTGCCATCATCGGCGCGGACGGCCGGCAGAAGGAGTTTGAAAACAATATCGTCACGCTTGACGAGATGAAGTATGTTGTCTCGTCCTCCGTGGTGAAGTATAACTACTGCAAGAATGAGGCCACGGATGCCGACGAGATGCACACGCGCATCACCAACAGCTTCGGCGGGCGCGGCACGCTCGTCGTCAACAAGGTCTGGCACGACGTCAAGGCCGCGGTGGCCAAGCGCCCCGATATCACGTTTGAGCTGTGGCGCGTCTCCAAGGGCGCAAAGGGCGCAAAGCCGCAGAATGTCTCCGGCGATTACGAGTGGGACCTCACCATAAACGACTGGTTCTGGCAGTGCACCTTCGGCAAGCAGAACTTTGACATATTCGATGAAAACGGCTTTGAATATCAATACTATGTGGTGGAAAAGCTCGTCACGCAGAATTCGAGCTACGTCGCCAGCTATTATAACGGCGATAAGCAGCCGAACGCGCTGAAAGACCCGGCCAGCGCGCAGGAGGTCTTTGACGGGACCGGCGTCACGGACGGCGTGGCATACGCGGCCTTCGTGCCCGCGTCCGCGACCGGCGGCGCGCTGGGTGAGGCGTATTTCTGCGGACAGGGCACCGTCATAAATACGCCGCAACTTGAGCGCAGCTATACCGGCGAAAAGATATGGTCGAATCTGCCGAAGGGGTACGACCGCACACAGCTCCCGCCCGTCACGGTCATGCTCTTCTGCAAGTCGGAAGGGGAGAAGAACACCTATGACGCCGCGCACATCGCGCGCTATACGAACGGCGCGCCCGTTGCGCCCATCGTGCTTGAAAACGGCGAAACGGTCTTCGCGTGGGGCAGGGGAGACGACGGCCTTAAGCTCCCGTGCTTCGACGCCTACGGCGGCCACCTCAGCTACTACGCGGCGGAGGTCGTCTCGGTCGAGGACTGCACAACGCCCCTTGCCGGGATGCAGGCCTATAACGTCTATAATCCCAAGGACGCCAACAGCACAAAGATAACGAACGAGTATACCGGCGGCGGTGAAGTCGTCATAGAGGTCACGAAGAACTGGAGCTGGCCGAATAAGCCCGCGCTCATGACGGAGTATCCCGCTGTCACCTTCGTGCTCTACCGCGCCGCGGAGAAGGAGGACGGGCAGTATTCGCCCGAGGACTGGACGCCCGTCGATAAAAAGACCCTCCCCGCCGGAACCATCCCCGCCGGCGGCAGCGACCTTACGGAAAAGCTTAGGTTTGAAAGCACGGATTCCGTCAGCCTCTCCAGATATGCCCCGGATAACCGCAAGTATGTCTACATGGTCATTGAGGAGCCCGTGAACGGCTATGAGTCCAAGATCCCCGACGGCGGCGCGGGCGGGTATATATCCGGAAGCATGGCGCAGGTTGCGCTGACGCCCGTGCCGGACAGCGCGCCGCTCAAGGAGACGGGCAGCGTCTCTTTCAAAAACGTCTATGAAGAAAGAACGGAGCAGATCCGGTTCGTGAAAACGTGGAAGGATCAGGACAACAAATTCAGCACCCGGCCGAAGCCCGGCGAGCTTGAGTTTGAACTCTGGTATGAGCACGGCGGCGATAACATCATGGTCAAGCCTTCAGCTTATAAGGTGAGCTGGGAGTACAACGGCAGCGTCGGCAGCGTGTGGTCGTGCACCTTCACTGGCGATTTCATCATGAACGACACCGACGGCACGCCGTATAAATACTATGTCAAAGAGAGCTATACCGGCAAAAACGCCGCGCTTTATGAATGCGTCTACGGTCTGAACGAGTGCCGCCCCGGCGAGTCCGGCGTCACGAATACGCTTGCCTCCGTGCCGCTTTCCGTCAACAAGGACTGGGCGGATAAAAACGGGGAGAAGTTCACACAGCGCGCCGAGCTTGAAGACCTCAAGGCTCTCGGCAAGCTGCCCGACAGCGTCACCTTCGGCGTGGAGTATCTCGATGGTGCGGAGTGGAAGCCCTTCCCGAGTGCAGCGGCGCAGATGACCCAGATATGGACGATCGACCAGCTTATCAGCGCCGTGGCGGATAACCATTATCTCCGCTTCTCCGAGCAGCTTCCTAAGTATATGGACGCGTCCGGCACGGAGTATACCTACAGGGCCGTTGAGACCGCCCTCGTATTCCGGGGCGAAAGCTATGCCGCGGAGCGTAGCGAGGACGGCGGATGCGTGTTCACCACGGCCAATATCGCTGCAAGCGTCACGCGGGACGGCAGCGTCACCCACATCACCAACACCCTCGGCGGATATAAGCACAGGCTGCATATCTATAAGCTCTGGAACGACGCGAACGATACCGACGGCCTGCGCCCCGCGGAAATGAATGTGACCGTGAGCGAGGTGAATAACGGCGCGTCCGGCAATACCGCCGGCTTCACCATGACCCGCGGCACGACGAACGATTTTAACTTCTGGTACGCCAGCATCACCGTGCTTGACGACGCGGAGGGCCGCAGTTATATCGTCACGGAGGATGTTCCGTTCGGATACCGTGAGGAGTTTGACGCGGCAGATTGGCCCTGCGGCATAACCGATTGGCGCAACACTATCTCCGCGCTGACCGACGTTGTGCCCGAAAGCGGGCTGCCCGCCATTCCCGTTCCCGCGGCTGGTGACCATAGCTATACTCTCATGAACCGGCATGAGCCGTATACGATCTCCGTCACGGCGGACAAGTCATGGCTTGGCGATACCGGCACCGCCAGCGAGTGGGCGGACTATACCCGCCCCGGAAGCGTTGTGCTCCAGCTCAGGCAGCGCGCCGGTGGCGGCAGTTGGGCGAAGCATGACGGCGCCGCCGTTATCGGCGAGGAGGACGCGTGGTCGTATACGTGGCGCGGCCTGCCCGTCAACCGGCCCAAGGCCAAGGCGAGCGACGCTGTCACCGCCTATTCCTATAAGGTGGAGGAGGTCAACGGCGGCAAGGCGTATAAGCTCACAAATTCCACCGAGCAGAAGGCCAAGCCCGACAGTGATCAGCACCATACGGTCACTAACAAGCTCGACGTCAAGCAGGTCTCCTTCACGAAGAGCTGGGTGGACTTCTCCGACGCCTTTGCGACAAGGCTTGCGCTTTCACAGGTGAAGTTTACGCTTCTCTGGACGACGCCCGCGGGCGAGCTTGAAGCCGTGCCTGTGGCCGTCACACCGGAGATAAAAATAAACGGTAGCGAGTGGAAGATATCCTATACCGGCCTGCCCAAGTATTTTGCCGACGGAACGCGCTGTGACTATAAGCTGCGCGAGGAATATCAGAACGCCGAAAATATCTATACTCCCAGCGGAAACGGCGTGAGCGGGCTTCTCAATACGCTCACAAACACCCTCGTCACCGGCGTCGAGGTCGAAGCGCAGAAGCAGTGGGCCGGTGATGAGATATGGCAGGATATCACGCGCCCCGGCTCCGTTGAGTTTGAGCTGTGGTACAGAAAGGGCACGTCGGGTGAATTCGTCCCGGCGGGCGCGGGGTATTCCAATCGCGTCGTCACGGCGAACGCCTCCGGCGGCTGGACCGTGCGTTTCTACAGCCTCCCCGAAAAGGACGCTGATGGCACGCTGTATGATTACGATGTGCGCGAAAGGCCGATGACCGGCTATGACGTCAGCTATACCGGCAGGGAAGTGACGGAGCGCGGCGGCACCAAGGTGTTCAGCTTCACCGCCGTGAACACGCTCAAAACCGTGTCGCTTTCCGGCACAAAGACGTGGGTCGATAATGATAATTATTACGGTATGCGCCCGGATGAGGTCTCTCTCCGCATCTTCGCGGATGGGGTCGAGATCACCGGCAGGGTCAGTGTTGCGTGGGATAAGTCCGGCGGCAATGTCTGGACCTACACCGTCTCCGGCCTTCCCAAGTATGATAAGACCGGCAGCGAGATAAGCTATACCGTCATGGAGGTCGTTCCGAATGGCTATGCCTCCACCGCGGGCGACAGCGCCGTGCCGCTTACGCAGGGCGTCGTCAATACGCTTGCGCCCACGGAGTTCACCGTCTCCAAGGTCTGGAATGACCTTGACGATCACTTTGCCGCGCGGCCCGAAAGCGTCAGCTTTACGCTTGAATGGTCAACAGACGGCGTGAACTGGAGTGCCGTTGTGCCTGCGGCCGAGGCGGTCCTGACCGCGCAGAGCGGCTGGAAGAGCCACACGTTTACAGACCTGCCAACGCATGACAAGACCGGCGCGCGCTACAGCTACCGCGCCGTTGAAAAGGCCGTTCCCGGCTATGAAGCGCCGGAGTATGAATTCACGCCCGGCGGCCTTGGCGAGAGCGTCACCAACACTCTTGATACCGGCCGCAGTGTCACCTTCACAAAGCACTGGCAGGGCGACTATGACAACATGTTCGCCAGCCGCCCCGATTCTATAGAGTTCGTCCTTGAATACCGCCTCGAAAGTGAGACGGAGTTCAAACCTGCGGGGGATAGCTGG
>UMHM01048922.1_pt1 | contig 32020 bp, 26 predicted proteins | sample 1965501 | NCBI WGS metagenome assembly UMHM01 (sample SAMEA4836095, study PRJEB28245) | human gut metagenome | biome: gut microbiome; material: fecal sample | place: Denmark | collected 2008
ACAGCCGCTCATGCTGTGAGCGGCTGTTGAATTTTTTACCGGGGTATAGTAATATAGTTCAGAGAAAAAGGGGGCGCGGCGATGGACGAACGCACGGCGTAAAATATATGTACGCCGCAGCGCGCTGAAATGGGAGGAACGACGATGAATAAAATTGAGCAGGGCGGACGGCTGGATTCCAACATGATAAAGCTCATCGCCATTATCGCAATGACGGTGGATCACATCGCGTGGGCGGTGTTTCCGGGGTACCCGGCCGCGCCGCTGCCTGTTGCGATGCACCTGATAGGGCGCATCACCTGTCCGGTGATGTGCTACTTCATCGCGGAGGGCTTTCACTATACGCGGGATGTGCGCAAGTACACGGCGCGGCTGTTCATATTTGCCGTGATCTCGCACTTCGCGTACATATTCGCGTCCAACGACTATGTGGACTGGCACTCGTTCATCCCGTTTTATTACGGGAGCGTGCTGAACCAGACGAGCGTGATGTGGTCGCTGGCGTGGGGGCTGGTCATGCTGCGCGCGGCGAACAGCGAAAAGCTCAATCAGGGCGCGAAGGTCGCGGCGGTGCTGCTCATCTGTCTTGTCAGCTTCCCCGCGGACTGGAGCTGCATCGCGGCGCTGTGCGTGATGGCCTTCGGCATGAACCGGGGCAAGTTGCGCGCACAGGCGTTCTGGCTGGTGCTGTACACGGCGATGTATGCGGCGGTGTATTTCTTCGCGCTGGACAGGCTGTACGGGTTGATACAGATGGGCGTTGTGCTGGCGCTGCCGGTCATCGCGCTGTACAACGGCCAGCGCGGCAAGAATGCGCGCGTCAACCGCTTCATGAAATGTTTTTTCTATATTTATTACCCGGCGCATCTTTTCGTGATAGGGCTGCTGTCTGTGCGGTGACGGGATAGCGCGCGGCGTGAAAGGGGAGAGACGAAGAGCAGAAATATGCCGCCGCGGCATAGCGGCGGGAAACGGCGCGGTGACGCCGGAAAAAAGAACACAGGCAAAGATAAAAACGCAACGCATACTCATTCGTATGCCAGAGCCGGTAGGTAGCCCGGCCGTCCTGTCTGCACAGGGTAAGTAACCTGCCCCTCCGGGTTGTCCGTTCTTTGCGGAATGATTCAGGAGGGTATTATGGAAGAAATAAGCGTAACGTTGACAGTGCTGTTTGAAGCGCCGTTCTGGGTCGGCGTGGTCGAGCGCGTCGAGGACGGGCGGCTGTCTGCCTGCAGGATCGTTTTCGGCGCGGAGCCGAAGGACTATGAGGTGTGGGAGTACTTCCTGCGCAGCTACACCGGGCTAAAATTCAGCCCGGCGGTGGAGGCCGCGCGGAAGCCGGCCGCCGGTGATCCGAAGCGCCGCAGGCGCGAGGCGGAGCGGCTAATGCGCGGCGCGGGCGTCGGCACGAAGTCGCAGCAGGCGCTGGCCGCCGCGCGCGAGGAGACGAAAACCGAGCGCCGGGCGCGAAGCCGCGCCGAACAGGAGGCGGAAAAACAGCGCCGCTTCGACCTCTGCCAGCAGAAGCGGCGGGAGAAGCACAAGGGGCACTGAACAAATCAAAAACTGCCGTCGGCATCGCGCCGACGGCAGTTAGTTATGGGGAAAAACATGAGCTTCGGACTTTCGGCCTGTGCCTCCGCGCTGAGCTGCCATGCAGCGACCCGGCAGGAGAGGCACTGTTCATTGCCGTTACTCTTCTATCTTTTTGGAAATGCAGGCGCAGACGATTGCACTGATGCCTTCAAGTATAAACACGATGCCGACCGTCACACCGATAGCGACGACGCTTATCCAGGGATCCATCATGCAGACGAAGCCGCCTATGATCAGCAGAATGCCGATCGCCAGCACCCAGCCCCATGAGCGGACGCCGAGAGCGCGTAGGTCAAACGCGCTTACGAATCTTGATATACCGGAAAACAGCAGCCAGACCGTGAACAGGAACGGGAGCGACAGCATCGTGAACCACTGATTGAACAGCAGAAACATTGACATGATAACGGTCAGCACGCCGTCCAGCAGCAGCCAGCCAGAGCCTATCATCAAGCCGCTCGTTCCGGCGAACACCACGATCTCAATGATGCCGGACACCAGCATGAACAAGCCGAGCAGCAGAGCTGCCGAGAGAACGGCGATGTCCTGATTGCACAAGCAGTATATACCGGCGGCGATAAGCAGCGCGCCCGCCGCGACATTCAGAATTCTAAAGGATTTTGTACTCATTATTGAACCCTCTCTTCGTTTTGGAGCATATTTGCTGCTCCGCTTTTCTCTTTTCGATAATTATTTTACTCATTTCGCATAAAAGCGCAACGAGCCGGCAGTACAATATAGAAAAAGCGGCTTGTGCGGACAGCACAAGCTGCGGCAAAATGCGCGGGGTGATGGTAGGGGTGGAATAATAGGTGCTTATGCTTTTTGCTTCTCCGCTGTACAAAAATATATTGCAAGTTTTCAATAAAATTTTCTCACTTAATCGTATCTAAGTTCATCGGTCTTTTAAGACCCAATTGCTTTCAACGTCTGCGTGGTATTGCTGTTGCCAGTACGCAATCGCCGTTTGGATTGTTTTTATCATGTTTTAGCAACATTTGTGTTCCACGACGCTGTATACAAGAAATTTTTTCTCGATAATTTTTTGCTTAATATGTTTCTGCTGAACGAACAAACAAGGCCCGATGGGCGTATCAAAACTCATCGGTTTTTTCTGCGTAATAGGGATCACTGCTTTGGAGAGACTGCACGCCTGAGTCACATAGCCGTTGCTGCGTGATCGTGCGCCTGGGCAGCGGAACTGTCACGCACCTCTGGGCAGGGCGAGTCTATCGTCTATTGACTCGGCGCACCACCATTCGCCGATGGTCGCCATTTCAACGAAGTGATTGGAACAAGCTGGGTAGATCTGCTTTGAAAACCAGACTTGATATCCGGCTTCGTATATTGTGTATGATCCATTTGCGTTTTGTTTTGTACCACACCTGAATAATAATATGACAAAGCCCGACTCTCCGAAGAAGTCAAGCTTTGTCTTTCATCAAGGCTGCATCTTCGTGAGACAGCCATTGCATTATCTATTCATCCTTATGCCGCGGAGTCGTACAGTGCGACGAACTCCTCAAGGCAGAGGTTGTTTTCCATGATATACTTCGCGGCCTCCACGCCGACATAGCGGAAGTGCCACCCCTCGTTCATCACGCCGGTGATGTCCGACTTCTCGCCGGGGAAGCGGTGGATGAAGCCGTATTCGGCGCAGTGCTCCACCAGCCATTTGGACGTATCGGTGTTGTCTATCTCGTCGTTCTTTATCTCGCGGTAGTGGTCGGTTATATCACAGCCGAGGCCGGTCTGGTGCTCACTGCACCCGGCGGGCATGGTGATATAGTGGCCGCTGGCGTCCTTGCCGTCGGTGATGCCGTTGTTGTTGCAGATACGCTGGAAGTTGGCCTCCTGATCGGAATAGCTGCGATAGCCGGAGGAGAGGTATATGGGATAGCCCGCCTCCTTGCAGCCCAGCGCCATGTCCAGAAGCGCCTGCGCGATGCGCGAATCGACGGGGCAGCGGTTGGCGTTGTACGCGGTCTGAATGTCCGTCTCGTCGGCCGTCTGATTGAGATAGGCAAGCTCGGGCGGCTCATACCGGTCGATGGAATGGTCGCCGTTGACAAGCACGTATTCCCAGCTGTTTATATCTATATCCGGCGGCGCGGGCAGGCCCAGCTCCGCGGCTCGGGTCTCGGCGGCGGTGGGGGTGGGCGTCGGCTCCGGCGTGGCCTCGGCCTCCGCGGGCTGCTGCGCGTCCTGCTGATCCGTGTTCTGGTCAACTATGTCCTGCCAGTCCTCCTGAAGGAAGGCGTAACGCGGGTCGTTCATAAGAAACTCATTTATATCCCCGCCGGAGTCGATGACCGCTTTTATCTCGCTGTATATGAAGGCGTGCTCATCGTCAAAGTCGCTGCTTTTGGGCGAGGTCGCGTATCTCAAAGAGAAATACGCCACGAACACCGCCAGCGAAAAAATGCCGAACACTATTCTGAAACCGCGACTGCCTTTCATTTGGGCCTCCTGCTGTATATAAAGAATAAAATATCAATTGATCCTGCCGCGCTGTGCAGAGACATGCACGGTAACTAACATAATAACATTTTATAGCTTCCGGGTCAACTTAAATTATTTTCACCGCGCTTGACCGCGGCGGCACGGCTTTGCTATAATCCATATCATAAAGGGGGTATTCGGAATGAAACTTACATGGTACGGACACGCCTGCTTCAAGCTGGAGACGGCGGAAGGCTCCGTCGTATTTGACCCGTATTCGCCCGGCAGTGTGCCGGGGCTGACTCTGCCTGCGCTGGAGGCGGACGCCGTCATATGCAGCCACGGCCACGGCGACCACAATTACGCCGCGGGTGTCAGGCTCACGGGGCGCGCGCCGGGCTTTGCCGTGCGCCAATTGCCCTGCTTTCATGACGATGTGCAGGGGCAGAAGCGCGGAAATAACCTCATCACCTCTATAGACGCCGAAGGGCTGCGTTTTGTTCACATGGGCGACATCGGGCAAATGCTCACGCGCAGGCAGCTTGACTGGTTCGGCCGCGTGGACGTGCTGATGATCCCCATCGGCGGGTACTACACTATCGACGCCGCGCAGGCGCATGAGCTTTCCTTGGCAATAGGGGCAGGGATAACTATCCCCATGCACTACCGCGGCCCCGGCTTCGGCTATGCGGAGATCGCAACGCGCGACGGCTATGCCGCGCTGTGCACCCACGCAGAATACATCGACGCCGGGCATATCGAGCTTCCGTGCAAGCTCCGTGACGGCACGACCGTGCTTTTCAAAGGCCCGGAGGTCTGACAGGCAGGGAATTGAATCTCATGCAAAAGGGCGCGTTGCAGCGCGCCCGGCTTTCAGATGATGCTTTGGAACATGTTTTTTGCTTTCGTTATATATTCGCCGGGCAAAAGTGAATATTCACTGAATTTTCACTTCTTCTGAATTTATAGACGCCTGTATATTTGTTGTTCTGCTCATCTTATTTTTAATTGCCTGAATCGGCTGCTCATAAGCATCCGGCTTTTGGGGCAAGCAAAAAAACAAGCTGAGGGGCTGCTGCAAAATTCTTTTTGCAACAGCCCCCGAAGCTTTTTCGACGCAGGTTTATTTCTTGTTCTTATTATACTCGCGGATGCATCTGGGAGTGAGCATCTGATGCGGTGGGCATATGGTGGTGGGGTTCTGATACGCAGCCTGCGTGAACGCCATCATATAGTTGCGCAGATCGTCCATAGGCACTATTTCATCGACCATACCGAGCTTTGCCGCAAACTTTGGCCGCGACTTGACGTGGTAGGCGTTGATAAGCTCGTTCATGTTCTCGATGATTTCATCAAGCGGCTGACCGGCCTTGCTTGCCTTGACGAGCTGTCGTACATACATTGCCGCCGCAGCGGTCTCGCCATGCATGACATAGTATTCGCTGGTGGGAGCTGCAAGGCTGAACGGATTGTTTTTCTCGCACTGCGGGCCGCCGAGAACATAGTGCGCCGCCGCGCTGCCCTTGCGCAGCGTAATTTCAAGAAACGGAGTCGCGCCGTTCTGGATGGAGTAAATCAAGGACTGGCCAAGGCCGAGGAGCTCCGCCTGCTCTGCAATATCATCAACATCTATGCCGCTGCTGTCCTGGAGCCAGATCATGGGGATTCTGTCTCTCTCGCAGAGAGTCACGAACTCGCTCATCTTGATAAGGCCCTGACGGTAAAGCTTGCCGCCGACGCCGACCGCGTTTGCGCCGCGGTACTCGGGGTAGTTCATGAAGAAGCCCTGCTTGTTGGCGACAATGCCGACGAGCAGGCCATCCATGCGCGCGAGGCCGCAGACGACCTCCGGGCCGTAGTCGGGCTTGTACTCGTCAAACTGGCTTGCATCAGCAAGGCGGGAGATGACCTGATATATGTCGTAGGTACGCTTGGGGTTCATGGGGATTATGCTGTAAAGATCTTCGGTAGGAAACGCAGGCTCCATCGGAGGCGCGACGCGGAAGAACTCAAGATCAAATCCGGGGATATAGCTCATGTACTTGCGCAGAGTATCTGCAACGGATGCATCATCCTCGCAGACCTCTCTGAAGAAGCCGGTGACATCGTGGTGCGTCTTTACTCCGCCGGGTGCGGGAGTTCTTGCGCCGGACTGCGCATTGATGAGCGCCCTTGCGCTCTCCTCGTCTACAAAGCCCTTGGGGTTCATGCCGGAAAGTATACCCGCACCGCCGACCGCCATATTCGCATCCTTCTGGGCAACGAGAACAGCCGGGCTGATGGAGTGGTAGCCGCCGCCGGCGGGGTTAGTGCCAAAAATACCGACAAGCACCGGAATACCGAGCTGTGCCAGCTCTGCATTGCGGTAGAAGGAAGCGCCGCCGCCGCGACGTCCGGGGAACAGAAGCTCCTGCTGATCAAGCTCAACGCCGGAGCAGTTGAGCAGGTATATGAGAGGTATGCGCAGTATCTTTGCAGTGTCCGCCGCCTTGAGCAGCTTCTCTGCCTGTCCGGGAACCCATGCGCCCGCTCTCTTCTTGTTGTCGGACGCAACTATAACAGCCCACTTTCCCCCAACACGGCCAATACCCTTCACTATGCTGGTAGAACCGTTTTCATTATCGTTGGGGTTGTAGAGGCTGTTGAGCGGACACCATGTGCCGTCGTCAACAAGCGCTTCTATGCGCTGCATTGCAGTAAGCTGCCCCTTTTCGTTGAGTGACTCGTCGCTGCGTCCAGCGGCCAGCGCGTCGGCTATAAGCTGCTTTATCTCTTCCTCGACCTTGACTATCTCGTCGCGGTTTTCTGCGTTTTCACTCGTGAGCGGCTTGCCTATGGTGGGCATTTCCTGAAAGTATCTGGGCATGGAATATCCGTATGTGCTCATTTTATTCTCCAATCTGTTTTTCGTATAAACCGGGTATCTATCAGAGTATACCCTTTTCCTTATACTCTTTGACAGTCTCCTCGCTAAGTCCGGCAAACTCGCCGTATACGGAAACGTTGTCCTGGCCGAGTGTGGGCGCGGGCTTGGTGACGTGGGGCTTTGTCTCCATAAGCTTCACCGCGTCTCCGTTGACGTGCATATCGCCGATAACGGGATGATGGACTATCGGGAACATATCACGGTCCTTGACTATATGCTCATCCTTGACGATCTGGCTGACATCGTAAACGGGGCCTGACGGCACGCCGTTGGCAAGGCAGCTGTCAACGATCTCGCTGACGGTGTAGTCCTTTGCCCATGCTTCAATATCCACCTTGAGCTCCTCAAAGTGCGCCACTCTCGTTACATTGTCAATGTAGCGTGCGTCGCTTATCCACTCGGGCTTCTTGGCAACGTCATTTGCGAGCTTTTCAAAAAGGTGCTGGTTGCCGCAGGCGATGATAACAAGGCCATCCTTGGCCTGATACGCATTATACGGCGCGGTCGCGGGGTTGGCGTTGCCGGCACGCTCCGGAACAACGCCGGAATACCAGTATCTCGTAAAGACGTTTTCAAGGCTGACGACAACCGCATCAACAAGCGACACATCGACTCTCTGGCCGTGGCCGATAACGGTGCGGGCATGGAGTGCTGCAAGTATGCCGATAGTGAGGTTAAGGCCGCCAAGAATATCGCCCATGGCGTTGCCCGCCTTGACAGGGCCGCTTTCCGCTGTGCCGGTCACGCTCATAAGGCCGCCCATTGCCTGACCGAGAATATCATATCCGGGGCGCTGGGAGTAGCGGCCGTAGCAGCCGTAGCCGGAAACTGCGGCATATATTATCTGATCGTTGACCTCTTTAAGCACGTCATAGCCAAGGCCAAGTCTGTCCATAACGCCGGGGCGGTAGTTTTCTACGACCACGTCCGCCTTCTTGACCATCTCAAGGAACAGTGCCTTGCCCTCTGGAGCCTTGAGGTTGAGCGTTACGCCCTCCTTGCTGCGGTTGTGCATTGCGAAGTATGCGCTCTCGCCGTTCACATAGGGGCCGTATGCACGGCTGTCGTCGCCGCCCTTTGGGTTCTCTATCTTGATTACACGCGCGCCCATATCGCCGAGCATGGATGTGCAAAACGGACCTGCAACAACTCTCGTCAGGTCAAGAATCACTACGTCTTCTAATGCGCCATGCATATTTTCCATAATATCCATAATAAATCTCCTTTGAAACTGAAACAGTACCGTCTCCAGTTTTTTATCGCGTTTCAGCGAGGAAGAAACGCATGTACATTTCCGCCTCGCTGTATGTTTTAGTATCAGCCGCCAAAGGTCATCATGAAGAAGCCGGCCGCGACAGCGGAGCCTATGACGCCTGCCACGTTGGGTCCCATAGCGTGCATCAGCAGGAAGTTGTGCGGATCGGACTCCGAGCCGACCTTCTGCGAGACACGCGCCGCCATGGGAACGGCAGACACGCCGGCAGAGCCGATCAGCGGGTTGATCTTGCCGTGGGTAATCACGCACAGCAGTTTGCCGAGCAGCACGCCGCCAACAGTTGAAAACGCGAACGCCACAAGACCGAGAACGACGATGGCAATCGTCTGCACCTGAATGAAAGCTTCGCCGTTGGCTGTCGCGCCGACGGAAAGGCCAATCATAATGGTGACAATGTTGCACAGCGCGTTCTGCGCAGTGTCGCTCAGGCGATCAACAACACCGGACTCCTTGAACAGGTTGCCGAGCATCAGCATACCGAGCAGCGGCGCGACATCCGGCAGAATAAGAGAACAGAAAATGGTGACAAAGATTGGAAACACAATCTTCTCTTTCTTGCTCACAGGGCGCAGCTGCTTCATTCTTATCTTGCGCTCTTTTTCAGTGGTCAGCAGCTTCATTATGGGCGGCTGGATGAGCGGGATAAGCGCCATGTAGGAGTACGCCGCAATTGCGATGGACGCGACAAGGTTTGGCGCAAGGTTGTTGGCCACATATATTGCGGTAGGGCCGTCAGCGCCGCCAATGATGCCTATCGCCGCCGCCTGCTCCGGCGTGAAGAGACCGGTCGCGTTTGCTATTATAAAGGCGATATAGATGCCAAACTGCGCGGCCGCGCCGAGCAGCAGGCTGATTGGGTTTGCAATCAGCGGGCCAAAGTCAGTCATAGCGCCGATGCACATAAATATAAGGCAGGGGAAAAGGCTGCTCTTTACGCCGCTGTACATTATTCTTATAATGCCGGACTGGTACCATGCGCCGCCGTCGGCGGTTGCGTCGTACATAAGGCCAGCTTCTGGCAGGTTAGCCAAAAGCATACCAAAAGCTATGGGCAGCAGCAGAAGCGGCTCAAATTTCTTTTCAATGGCAAGGTAGAGCAGAACGCAGGAGACGATGAGCATGACGACCTCGCGCCATGACAGAGCGGCAAATCCTGATTCAGCAAGCAGCCTGCCGAAGGCTTCAATGATTCCCATTTGCAGACCTCATTCTCAGAGCGTTACAAGGACGCTTCCGCTTTCGACCATATCGCCCTTCTTGACGTTTACAGCAGATACGACGCCGGCGTTCTCAGCCTTGACCTCGATCTCCATCTTCATTGCCTCGAGAGTGACGACGACCTGACCCTCTGCGACAGTGTCGCCGGGCTTTACGTGTACATCAAGGATGCTTCCGGGCATGGGGCTGACGACTGCGCCGCCGTTTGCCGCGGGCGAGGGGGCTGCTGCGGGCGCGGGAGCTGCGGGTGCAGGTGCTGCCGCAGGTGCGGGAGCTGCGGGTGCAGGAGCAGGAGCCGCTGCGGGCGCAGGAGCATGGCCGATGCTGCGGCCGGTGGAGGCGCGCTCTATCTCTACCTCGTAGGTCTTGCCGTTAACTATAGCTGTGTATTTCATCTTTGTTATTCCTTCCCTTTCTCTAAATCACTGCTGTTTGTCCGAGGCGCCCGGAACACTCTTTATGGATTTAATGACCAGCTTGTCTACCGGTATGCCGGACTCCATGCTCAGCGCGCCCTGAAGAGCCGCAACTATATCGCCAAGCTCTTCCTCAGCCGCACCAGCCTTGGGAGCGGCGGGTGCAGCGGCAGGGGCTGCCGGTGCGGGTGTGCTCTGCGCGCCTGTCAGCTTGCCGACTACCTTTGCAATTGCAATTGTCGCCAGCGCAAGCACAATAAGCACCGTGAACACAACAGCGAGTCCGGTCAGAGAGGTAAGCAGACTTTCGCCGAAAGACATTGTTTCTAACATTCGTTTCATCTCTCTTTCGTTTTGCGATTTTCTCGTATCGCGTCTAAATACCAGCCGACAACGATACGACCAGTCAGTATTTTGCAAATACAGAATACATTAAGTTTTGCTTATATGTAAAATCAGAAATTTATCAAATTAGATAAGTAAAAACTTATGATTGACTATATTTTGCAGTTTTTTCTTACCTCCCCTGTCTTTGTTTGCTCTCCAGTTTGTAAATCTTTGCAAAATATAACTGCACTCCGCGTGCAGCATATAAGCAGCCCCCCGGACTCGTCTAAAACGTCCAGGGGGCTGCTCGCTGTCATATATATTTTCTTTGTTCTTTACGATGGATCTGCAAAATCTATAAGCTTCTGCTTTGCCCAGCCAATAAACTGCAACGCCTTTTCCTCGTTATTCTTCAGATACGTTACATACATGCTTTTCATGAACAGCTCCTCCTCTACCGGAATGAGCTTGCGGTTCATCGGAATATAGTCAAACTGCGCCTGCAACGTGGTGATAAAGTACAGAAAATCATAGTCTTTCTGCAATTTCTTGATTATTTCATAGTTAACGCGCTGCACAACGTTCATCTGCACGCCCTTGCTCTTTGCAAGTGCGTCAAGCTCGTCCGAAAATTCTCCGTGCTTGCTCAGGCGGAAAAACTTCTGCCCCGAGAGAGCCTCAAGCGTGAGCGATTTACGCGAGGCAAGGGGGTTGTTGAACGGCACAGACACCAGAAGCCGGTTGCGGAAAAAGTTCGTGCTGATGAGCTTTTGGTCTATGTTATCCTCACATTTCAGGCTTGAGATTGCAATATCATAAATCTCATTCAGTATAAAATGAGGTATCATTTTCTCTTCGACTTCGTTTATGGTTATGGGAATATTGGGATTATCAGCGCTGAAAGCGAGTAAAACGTAGTCCGGGATATACGCCGAGGAATAGCAGAAGCGCAGGGCCTCGCTTTCCTGATGCGGAAAGTGGAATTTCTCCAGCAGAGCGTCATAATCCACCAATGTCCGCTTGGCAAAATTATAAAAATCTTTGCCGAAATGGTTGAGATATATGTTTCTCCCCTTGCGGTCGAACAACGGCGTTCCCAACTCTGTCTCGACATTCTTCAGCACCATGCTGAGCGCCGGCTGGGTAATAAAAAGCGCCGTTGATGCCGATGTTATGTTTTCATATTCTGCAAGAATGCAGAATTGACGCAGCTGTTGAATAGTCATAGACACCTCTGTATCATAAGTTTTTGCTTATCATTGCTTGTTAATTAATTATTTTACTTCTTGACTTGTCAATATTATAACTATAGCATGCCAGTCACCAGTCAGAAATGAATTTACTCTATATTCGTGGGAAGAGGTGAAAAAGTCAAGAGGTTTTTTGAAAAATATTTAACAGTTTTTTTGCTGAAGCCTTTATAATCTTAACTGCTTAACTGCGCGCTTGCGTATACAGTTATGTTATGAACGTCATGCGGTTATGATTTGAAAGGCTGCACCCGGAAACAGCCGTATAAATGCAAGAGACATCTATGCGGCAAAAAGAGAAAAGGAGAATAATTAGCATGACACCCGAGATTATCACAACACTTGTCATTATCGTAGCAATGTTTGCTCTGATGCTTCTCAACAAATTCCCGCTCGCAGTTACCATGACCCTCACGGGCGTGGCGCTGTGGCTGACCGGAATTGTTGAACCGGCAAAGCTTTACTCAAACTTCGGCGGCTCGACCATCATATTCCTTATCGGTATGTCCATCGAGGTTTACGCGCTTGAGGTAACGGGCCTTGTTGATATAGCGGCCTCCCAGATCTTCAGAGGCAAGGTCGTTGAGAAAGAGCGCGTCGCTGTTTTCGTGACGTGCATGTTCTCCGGCATTATCACCGGCTTTATCTCCAACACTGCGCTTGTTGTTCTTATGATTCCCGTTCTTGCCGGTGCAGCCGTCAAGTCCTGCGGTAAGCTTCACCCCAAGTACCTGCTGATGGGCGTTGCCGTTGAGGCGACCGTTGGCGAATCCATCTCCCTCATCGGCGGCGCGCCCAACCTTGCGGCGCAGGGCGCACTTGAGGCTGCCGGCGTAGAAACCATGGGCTTCTTTTCCGCCGCTCCTCTGACCATCGTTCTTGTTGTTATCACTGCTTTCTACTTTGCTACCATCGGCTACAATATACTCGTTAAGACCTGCGACTTCGACGATCCTCTCGTCACCGGCTCTCTCGACGCTCCGAAGGAGGCTCCTACCGCTCCCCTGTGGAAGCAGCTTGTCGCTATCGGCGTTCTTGTCGGCTCCATCATCTGCTTCATCATCAAGCTGGCCGACAACCAGGTCATCACCTTCATCGGCTGCATCATCCTCTGGATCACCGGCACTGTTCCCGTTGTTCCCTCCCTCAAGAATGTTGACTGGAACACCATGTGGAACCTGAACTTCTGCCTTGTTGTCGCTTCCGCAGTCAACACCTCCGGCACCGGCACCTGGGTTGCAAACGGCATACTGAACATTCTCGGCGACAACGCGAACTACACCACCATCATACTCTGCGTTGCTGCTATCGGCGGCATCCTGACCCAGTTCATGTCCAACACCGCCACCAACGCAATGTTCACGCCTATCTGCATTTCCCTTGCACAGGGCATCGGCGTAAGCCCGCTTGCTATTGTCATCCCCGCGCTGGTCATGGTCAACAATGCAGTTATATCCCCCATCGGCAGTCCCTGCATGACTGTCTCCCTCGCCGGCGGCTACCGCCCGAAGGATTACCTCGTTGTGGGTCTGCCTCTGCTGATCATACTTATCCCGTTCACCGTACTTGCTTCCCTGCTGTTCTACGCAGTGTAAGTCCGGCACGGCAATAAATAACATATAAACCGCCAATATCTCTCAGACCGCATATCCGGTCTGGGAGATGCGGCGTATCGAGGGCTTTTTGTTAATTAAATATCCGTCAATGCCCTCGCTGCGCCGGAACACATCCGTAAAATTGCTATAATGGAGAAAGAATTATGCTCATCAAGTTTACTGAAGAACAATCCATGATCCGCGATATGGTAAGGGACTTTACCGAAAAGGAAGTTGCTCCCCGTGACAAGTGGATGGACGAGAACGGCTTTGACTGGGGCGTATACAACAAGCTCTGCGAGACCGGGCTTGTCGGCGTACATTTCCCCGAGGAGTACGGCGGTGCAGGCTGCGACGCCGTTACCAGCACCATCGTCATCCACGAGCTGGCCAAGGGTAGCGCAAGCATGGCTCTGGCACTGGATATAAGCTGGGTCGCCTCCGACATGATCCTGCACAACGGCACGCCCGAACAGAAGACAAAATACCTTCCTCTCGCCGCGGAGGGCAAAATATTCGCATTCGGTCTGACTGAGGCGAGTGCCGGCTCCGACGCCGCGCGCATACAGACCACCGCAGTCAAGGCGGAGGACGGCAGCTGGATACTCAACGGCGGCAAGTCCTGGATCACCAACTCCGGCATTGCGGACTATTACATCATCATGGCAATAACTGACCGCAGCAAGGGTGCAAAGGGCATCTCCGCTTTCATCATGCCCAAGGAGACCGAGGGTCTTATCATCGGCAAGCACGAGGACAAGATGGGTATGCGCGGCACCAGCACCTGTGAGCTCTCATTTGACAATATGCGTCTGCCGGCAGACGCGCTGCTCTCCTCCGAGGGTATGGGCTTCAAGATTGCCATGCAGGGCCTTGACGGCGGACGCATAAGCGTCGCGGCAATATCCTGCGGCCTTTCCGAGCATGCGTTTGAGGTCGCAAAGGCCTACGCGAACGAGCGTATCACCTTCGGCAAGCCCATCGCAAAACATCAGGCAATACAGTTCAAGTTTGCAGACATGGCAACAGACATCACAGCGATGCAGATGATGGTTTACAACGCAGCAGAGGCCAAAGCCTCCGGCAAGCGTCACACTCTTGAGGCAGCGGAAGCAAAGCTGTTCTGCTCCTCCCGCTGCACCCAGATCTGCCTTGAGGCGCTTCAGATACTCGGCGGCAACGGCTACAGCAAGGAATTTCACGTTGAGCGCTTCGTCAGAGACGCCAAGCTCCTTGAAATCGGCGAAGGTACCAGCGAGATACTGCGCATGGTCATCGGTGGCACGGTTCTCGGCAAGTAAGACTGTTCTATATTTTGGAGATTTGATATGAAAATACTCGTATTTGTAAAGCAGGTTCCCGATACGGACGATGTAAAGCTGGACCCCAAGACCGGTAACCTCCAGCGTGAGGGTGTAAAGAGCATCCTCAACCCACTCGACGCAAATTCCATTGAGTGTGCATTGCAGCTCAAGGAGAAATTCGGCGGCACTGTCGCCGCAGTCACCATGGGGCCTCCCCAGGCTGAGGACGTGCTGAAAAAGGCTCTCGCACTCGGCTGTGATGAGGCGTACCTTCTGTCTGACCGCGCCTTCGGCGGTGCTGACACTCTTGCGACCTCCTACACGCTTGCAAAGGCGGCGGAGAAGATAGGCGACTATGACCTGCTGCTGTTCGGCAAGCACGCCGTTGACGGCGACACCGCGCAGACCGGCCCCGCCACTGCGGCTTTCCTTGGCCTGCCGCAGATCACGCTTGCCTCCAGCCTCTCCGTTGAGGACGGCTGGGTCGTGTGTGACCGCGTGCTGGAAAACACCGTGGAGCGTGTGCGCGCAAAGCTGCCCGCAGTTGTCACTGTGTGCGACGGGATAAACACTCCGCGCTATCCCAGCCCGAAAAATATTATGAAATGCTTGAAGAAGCCCCGCTTCGTCTGGAATGCTGCTGAGCTTGACGCCGACGTATCCATGACCGGTGTGAAAGGCTCCCCCTCTTCCACAAAGAAGGTATTTGAGCCTGAAAAGCGTGCGCTCAGTACTGTATACTTTGACGGCACTGCCGACGAAATCGCGGTGAAGTTTGCCGACATGCTCGAGAGCGAGCACGTACTGTGAGGAGGCATTGAAATGACTAAAGAAAACTACAAAGGCATCTGGATATTCGCGGAGCAGCGCAACGGGATTCTCAACTCTGTGACGCTTGAGCTTCTGGCCAAGGCGCAGGAACTCAAGGCTCACAACGGAGAGGATATAACCGCAGTGCTTCTCGGCAGCGGCGTTGCCTCTCTTTCCGACACCCTCATCGCCCACGGCGCAGATCAGGTCATCGTGGCCGAGCATGAAAACCTCGCATCCTACAGCGCGCGCCCATATCAGCAGGCTCTCACGCAGCTTGCCGAAAAGTACAACCCTTCTATCATTCTCTACGGCGCCACTACTCTCGGTCGTGACCTTGCCCCGCGCATGATGGTCTCGCTCAAGACTGGCCTTACCGCAGACGCGATAGACCTTGGCTACGACGAGGACGGTGTGTTTTATCAGACTACCCCCGCATACGGCGGAAAGATACTTGCCCATATCGTCATTCTTGAGAAGCGTCCGCAGATGGCAACTGTGCGTCCCATGATGTTCACCCCGCTGGAGGCCGACACTTCCAAGATCGGGCGTGTTATCACCGAGAGTGTAGTTGTAGATCGTGAGGACAGCTATGAGGTCATCTCCTCCGAAAAGAAAGACATCTCCGGCGCTGCTATAGATCAGGCCGAGCTTCTTGTCAGCGGCGGACGCGGCATAAAGTCTGAGTCTGACTTCCGTATGCTCGGCGAGCTGGCGGCCCTTCTTGGCGGTCAGGTTGCGGCCTCCCGTCCACCGGTTGACATGGGATGGCTGCCGCATGAGCAGCAAATCGGTCAGTCCGGCACTGCCGTCAAGCCTGATCACATTATCAATGTCGGCATATCCGGCTCCGTGCAGTATGAGGTCGGCATGCAGAACAGCGGCTGCATCATCAGTATCAACCACAACCCCGATGCGCCCATTTTCGCCATCTCCAATTACGGCGTTGTCGGCGACTACAGAAGCATTGTTCCCGCAATAATAGCCGAGATCAAAAAGCGCAAATAAGCTGGCGTCTATCCTCTCTTTACAATTAAGTCAAGACCACCGGCTCAGCCGGTGGTCTTGACTGAACAGCGCCGCCCTGACGGGCGGCGCTGCCTTTGTTTATGGTTTATGCGGTTTTGCCGGGGATCATTCGTAAAGCCCCTTGAGCTTCATCAGGTGCTCGTAGCGCTCGCGTGCGTTCTCCTCGGACTCGGCGAACAGAGTGGTCGCCCTGTCGGGGAACTCGCGGGTCAGACGGCTGTAGCGGGCCTCGTTCATCAGGAACTCCTGGTAGCCGCCGGCCGGCTCCTTGCTGTCGAGGGTGAAGCCGCCCTCCGGGCTGTAGCGGAAGAGGTTCCAGTAGCCGCACTTGACTGCCTTCTCCATCTCCTTCTGGCAGTTCTCCATACCGCCCTTGATGCTGTGCATCTCGCAGGGGGAGTAGCCGATGATGAGGGACGGGCCATGGTAAGCCTCGGCCTCAGCGATGGCCTTGAGCGTCTGCACCTTGTTTGCGCCCATGGCGACCTGCGCCACGTAAACGTAACCATAGGTCATGGCGATCTCGGCGAGAGACTTGGACTTGATCTCCTTACCGGCAGACGCGAACTGCGCGACCTGACCGATGTTGGAGGCCTTGGAAGCCTGTCCGCCGGTGTTGGAGTAAACTTCGGTGTTGAACACGAAGATGTTGACGTCCTCGCCGGAGGCAAGCACATGGTCAACGCCGCCGAAGCCTATATCGTAGGCCCAGCCGTCGCCGCCGAAGATCCACATGGACTTCTTGTTGAGGTAATCCTTGTACTCAAGGACCTTGTTCGCGTTCTCGCAGCGGGACTCCTTCGCCTCAAGCAGGGAGACGAGGCGCTTCGCCGGCTCCTGGTTGGCGTTGCCGTCGTTGTAGGTGTCGAGGTAATCCTGCGCGGCCTTCTTTATGGCCTCGTCGCAGGCGGTGGCGGCGATGTTCTCCACATAGGGCTTGACGTCGTCGCGGATCTTCTTCTGGCCGAGGTATACGCCGAGGCCGTGCTCTGCGTTGTCCTCAAAGAGGCTGTTCGCCCATGCGGGGCCGTGGCCTTCCTTGTTGACGGTGTACGGAGAAGTGGCAGCCGGGCCGCCCCAGATGGAGGAGCATCCGGTCGCGTTGGAGATTATCATGTGATCGCCGAAGAGCTGAGTCACGAGGCGGGCATAGCTCGTCTCGGCGCAGCCTGCGCAGGAGCCGGAGAACTCGAGGTAGGGCTGTGCGAACTGGCTGAACTTGACGTTGTCGGCCACGAACATGTCCTTCTTCTCGGAGACCTTCTCGACCATGTAGTCGAAGACTTCCTGCTCGGCAAGCTGGCTCTCCATAGGAACCATCTCAATGGCGTGCACGCCGCACTGGCTTATGCAGACGCCGCAGCCCATGCAGTCGAGCGGGGAGACGGCCATGGCGAACTTGTACTCGCCCTTGCCCTTGCCGACCTTGATATCTGCCATCTTGGTCTGTGCAGGAGCGGCAGCGGCCTCTTCCGCGGTGAGCGCGAAGGGACGGATGGTGGCGTGCGGGCAGACGAACGCGCACTGGTTGCACTGTACGCACTTCTCTGCATCCCACTTCGGGACGGAGACGGCGATGCCGCGCTTCTCATATGCGGATGCGCCCAGCTCGAAGGTGCCGTCGGCGTGATCGACGAAGGTGGAGACGGGCAGTGCGTCGCCGTCCATCTTGTCGATGGGATCGAGGATGGAGCGGACCATCTTGACGGTCTTCTCGCGGCCGGTCTCTTCGACGGCGGCCTTGTGATCCTCTGCGGTCTTCCAGGACTCGGGGATCTCGACCTTGACGTAGGCGGTGGCGCCGGCGTCGATGGCGGCATAGTTCATGTCAACAACGTCCTGACCCTTCTTCAGGTAGGAGTGCAGAGCGGCGTCCTTCATGTACTTGAGCGCGTCCTCTTCGGGCAGGACCTTTGCCAGAGAGAAGAAGGCGGACTGGAGGATGGTGTTGGTGCGCTTGCCCATGCCGATCTTCTTGGCAAGGTCGATAGCGTTGATCATGTAAAGCTGGATGTTGTTGTTCGCAATGTAGCGCTTGGACGCCGCGTCGAGGTGGTGCTCAAGCTCTGCAAAATCCCACTGGCAGTTCACGAGGAACACGCCGCCGGGCTTGACGTCGCGGACGATGGGGAAGCCCTTGGTGATGTAGGACGGAACATGGCAGGCGACGAAGTCGGCCTTGTTGATGTAGTACGGGCTCTTGATGGGCTTGTCGCCGAAGCGCAGGTGGCTGATGGTCACGCCGCCGGTCTTCTTGGAGTCGTACTGGAAGTAGGCCTGCACGAACTTATCGGTGTGGTCGCCGATGATCTTGATGGAGTTCTTGTTCGCGCCGACGGTGCCGTCGCCGCCGAGACCCCAGAACTTGCACTCGATCGTGCCGGGGACGGAGGTGCTGGGCGCGGGGCCTTCCTCAAGAGACATGTTGGTCACGTCGTCCACGATGCCGATGGTGAACTGGCGCTTCATCTCGTCCTTCTTCAGCTCGTTGTACACGGCAAAGACGGAGGCGGGAGGAGTATCCTTCGAGCCGAGACCGTAGCGGCCGCCGATGACCTTGATGTCGGTCTTGCCGGCGTTGGCAAGCGCGGTCATAACGTCGAGGTAGAGAGGCTCACCCTGGGCGCCGGGCTCCTTGGTACGGTCGAGGACGGCGATCTTCTTCGCGGTCGCGGGGATGGCGGCGATGAGCTTATCCGGGCAGAACGGACGGAACAGGCGAACCTTGACAAGGCCGACCTTCTCGCCCTGCGCGGTCAGGTAGTCGATGACTTCCTCGGCCACGTCGCAGATGGAGCCCATTGCGATGATGACGCGGTCAGCGTCGGGCGCGCCGTAGTAGTTGAAGAGCTGGTAGTCGGTGCCGAGCTTGGCGTTGACCTTGCCCATGTACTCCTCGACTATTGCGGGAACGGCTTCATAGTACTTGTTGGAGGCCTCGCGGTTCTGGAAGAAGATATCGCCGTTCTCGTGAGAGCCGCGCATGGTGGGATGCTCCGGATTCAGAGCACGGGCGCGGAACGCCTTGACAGCGTCCATATCGACCATGTCCTTGAGATCGTCGTAATCCCATACTTCGATCTTCTGCAGCTCGTGGGAGGTGCGGAAGCCGTCAAAGAAGTTGACAAAGGGGACACGGCCCTTTATCGCGGCAAGGTGCGCGACCGGGCTGAGATCCATGACTTCCTGCACGTTGGACTCTGCGAGCATGGCAAAGCCGGTCTGGCGGCAGGCCATGACGTCGCTGTGATCGCCGAAGATGTTCAGAGTGTGGCTTGCAACCGTGCGGGCGGAAACATGGAACACGCCGGGCAGCAGCTCGCCTGCGATCTTGTACATGTTCGGGATCATGAGAAGCAGACCCTGAGACGCGGTGTAGGTGGTGGTCAGCGCGCCCGCATTGAGGGAGCCGTGAACAGCACCGGCAGCGCCGGACTCAGCCTGCATCTCCTGCACCTTCACCGTGGTGCCGAAAATGTTCTTCCTTCCGGCAGCGGCCCACTGGTCAACATAGTCGGCCATGGGGCTGGACGGAGTGATGGGGTAGATAGCTGCGACTTCGGTGAACGCGTAGGATACATGGGCGGCTGCATTGTTGCCGTCCATAGTCTTGAAGTGTCTCTGCATGTCTATATTCATCTCCATTAAAAAAATGATACTGTGCTCTGCGCACAGGGCTGGTGAGACCCTGTACAGACATGGATATCTTATCATTCTTTTGTCAAAAAGTAAACCGGGATATCAAGAAAAATGCGGCAAAAGTTCAAAATTATCAAAAAATTTATTTTCGATAGGCTGCGCTCCCGTTTTTGAGCGGAATATTGTTGAAAATGCTCGAAAAAATCAACTAAAATTGCCTTGTGGTTTTCCGAAAGCTGTATTATAATTGATAATCGGCTTTGTGTGTCCGCTGCGGCGCTTTCCGCTTTCCGCCCCGCTGCGGCGCGCCGGCCAATACAGACGAAAGGAGCTATACACCCATGGTAAATATAATAAACGGCAGCGGCAGTATAAGCATCACCGACGAGGTTTTCACCAATCTGGCGGGCGACGCGGCGACGAGCTGCTTCGGCGTGAAGGGCATGGTCACATGCGGCAAGGATGGCGGTCCTTGGCAGCTTCTGCGCAGAGAGTCCATGTCGAAGGGCGTCGTCGCGCACAACAATGACGACGGCACAGTGTCTCTCGAGCTGCACATCGGCGTGGATCACGGCGTGAATATAAGCGCGGTGTCACGCAGCATCATGAACGAGGTGAAATACAAGCTTACCAAATCCACAGGCGTTCCCGTGAAGAGTGTGGATGTTTATATAGATACGATTATCGGATAAGCTCCGGAGGTACTTTAAGTTGAAAGATTATATTGATGCCGCCGCGTTCAAAGAGATGATACTGTGTGCGGACGCGGCGCTCAGGACGAATATACAGCAGATAAACGAACTCAACGTGTTCCCCGTTCCCGACGGCGACACCGGCACGAACATGTGCCTGACTCTCAGCAACGCGGCGACTGAGCTGCGCAAGCGCAGCTTCGTCTCCGTGGACAAGGCGGCGGACTGCGTCTCCTCCGCCCTGCTGCGCGGCGCGCGCGGCAATTCCGGCGTCATTCTGTCTCTTCTCTTCCGCGGCATAGCCAAGCGCCTCAAGGGCACGGAGACCGCCGGCCCCGTCGAATTTGCCGGGGCCATGTCCGACGGCGTGGACGCGGCGTACAAGGCCGTCATGAAGCCGGCTGAGGGCACCATCCTCACGGTGTCGCGTCTGGCCTCCGCCGCCGCGGTCGAGGCCGCCGAGGCCGGGGCAAGCCTTGAAAACGTGTTCGTGTGCGCCATAAAGGCCGGCGAGGACGCGCTTGCCGACACGATAAATCAGAACCCCGTGCTCAAGAAGGCCGGCGTCGTGGACGCGGGCGGCATGGGCTATATGGTCATAATCCGCGCCATGCTCGCCTCTCTGCGCGGGGAGGTCGTCTCCACGGCGGAGCAGGGCGAGATAGACGCGGCCGAGGGCAGCGCCTTTGACGTTTTCGACACGGAGGATATCACCTTCGCCTTCGACACGGTGTTCATCGTGCGCAAGCAGGATCCCGACGTCGATCTCACGGCATACAGGGCCTACCTCAACAGCATCGGCGACAGCCTTGTCATCGGCGAGGACGACGAGGCGTTCAAGGTGCACGTGCACACCAACACCCCCGGCGATGCGCTGAACGAGGCGCAGAAGTACGGCGTGCTGGAGCTTGCCAAGATAGAGAACATGCGCACGCAGCACGACGATCTTGTCGCCGGGCGCAAGGCGCAGTCCACGGACGACCTTGAGGCGATAGAGCAGGAGCTTGAAAACGGCGGCGGAGTGGCCGCGCCGGAGAAGGAATTCGGCGTCGTTGCGGTCTGCGCCGGGGACGGCATGGCCAAGCTCTTCCGTGAGCTGGGCGCGGACTCGATAGTCACGGGCGGGCAGACGATGAATCCCTCCACGGACGATATCCTGCGCGAGATCAACCGCACCCCCGCCTCCACGGTCTTTGTGTTCCCGAACAACAAGAACATAATCATGGCGGCGGAGCAGTGCATACCCATGACGGAGAAGCATGTCGTCGTCGTGCCGACAAAGACGGTGCCGCAGGGCGTGGCCGCGCTTCTGAACTTCAACCCCGAGGAGGACGAGGCCGCCCTGACAGAGACCATGCTTGCCGCCATCGGCAACGTGCACACGGCCATGGTCACCTATGCCGCGCGCGATTCGGACTTCGACGGTCACAGCATCCACGCGGGCGAGTATCTGGCTCTGCTCGACGGGGCGCTGCTGGGCAGCTATACCAACATCAAGACGCTCTTCAAGGAGCTGAGCTGGGCCTTTGACGAGTTCGCCCCCGAGTTCATCACGGTCTACTACGGCCAGGATGTGCGCAAGGAGGACGCCGAGGACGCGGCCGGCACTATCACGGGCTGCTTCCCCGAGGCGGAGGTCAGCGTCGTGGACGGCGGCCAGCCTGTCTATTACTATATGATAAGCGTAGAATAACAAAGTCCTGCACCGCAGCTTAAGCTCCGGCCCTGCGGGCGGAACGCGAAAGGGCGCTGCAAGGATGCCTCCCATGCATTTTGCAGCGCCCCTTTATCTTTTAAAAGTATGGAGATATCCATGAAAACTGTGAAGCTATCCTGCCGGGTCATTCTGCCCGTGCTTCTTGCCGTCCTCGTGCTCGCGGTGCTGCCGCTGCTGTGCACCGCGCGCTTCGACGTGCCCTGTGCCGACGATCTGAGCTTCGGGGCGCGCGCGCACCTTGCGTATGTGCGCACGGGTTCTGCCGCGGCCGCAGTCGCCGCGGCGGCGGAGGAGGCGCGCATCGCCTATACGACGTGGCAGGGCACGTTTTCCGCCATCTTCCTTATGGGGCTTCAGCCCGCCGTTTTCGGCGAGGCGGCGTATGCCGCGACGCCGTTTATAATGCTGCTGGCCCTCATCGGGGGGACGTTTCTTGCCTGCCTTTCGGTATTCCCTGAGCTGCTCGGCGTGGGGAGGGGCGCGGCCGCGTGCGCCGCGGCGCTCATATGCATCATCTGCACGCAGCTTCTGCCCTCTCCCGTGCAGGGCTTCTTCTGGTATAACGGCGCGGTGTACTATACGTTTTTCTACGGCCTTTCGCTTGCGGCCCTCGCGCTGGGCATCCGCCTCGCGCTGCGCGGCGGCGTATGGCGCGCCGTGCTGCTGACGCTTCTGTGCGCCTGCCTCGGCGGCGGAAACTACGTCACGGCGCTGTGCTGCTGCATCACCGGGGCAAGCGGAATTCTCGTTCTCATCCTCGCGCGCAGCGGGCGCTGGAAGCGGCTTTTGCCGCCCATGGCGGCGCTTCTGATAAGCTTCGCGCTCAGCATCGCCGCGCCCGGCAACGCCGTGCGTCAGGCCAACTATGCAGTCACGCCCGGCGCGGCGGAGGCGATACTGCTGTCGTTCAAATACGGCGCGGTGTACGCCCTGCGCTGGATGAGCCTGCCGCTGGCCGGGATGCTGGCGCTGCTGGCGGTGCTTTTCCGGAATTTCACGGTGCGGCCCCGCGCCGGGCTGTGCTTCCGCGCGCCGTGGCTCGTCTCGCTGTGGTCGTTCTGCCTGCTTTCGGCGATGTTCTGCCCGCCGGTGTACGCCATGGGCAATGTCGGTGACGCGCGGCTGCTGAACATGATCTACTTTACCTATGTTCTGCTGCTGACCGTGAATCTCTGCTGCTGGCTGGGCTGGGCGGGCACGTATCTGTGGGGCGGCACGCGCGGCGGCGCGGGCGCGCCGCTGACCCATCTTGCGGCGGGGGCGCTGGTGCTGGGCCTGTGCTGTCTTGCGTCGATGCTCTCCGGGCGCAGCTTCGCCTCCGTCAGCGCGCTGAGTTCCCTGCGCTCCGGGGAGGCCGCGGCGTACCGCGCCTGCGCGCAGGAGAGGTACGACATCCTGAACGACAGTTCCATTCGCGACGCCGTCCTGCCGGAGTTTCCCTGCCGCCCATACGTGCTGTATTATGACGACGTCACGCGCGACGCTGCCGACTGGCGCAATACCGCCGCGGCGTACTACTACGGGAAGGACTCCGTCCGCCTCGCCGCGGCAAATTTGCCGGTGGTATAGCCAGAAAATCATTGACTTTTGCCGCGGGGGCGGTGTACTATGGTCATAACCTATAACACCATAACAATGAATGGAGGTCTGATCATGGTTCTGAAAATACTGCTCATCTCCCTCGCAGGGCTTGCCGTGGACGTGTGGTTCATAAAGACGGAGTACGCCGGGAAAATGGCGAAGGCCACGCTGCTGAAGGGCGCCGCCTCGTTCTTCTTCGTCGTCCTCGGCATCGTATGCTACGCCGCGCAGAAAACGGACTTCGGCCGCCTTGTGCTCATCGGGCTTATACTCGGCCTCGTGGGCGACGTTTTTCTCAACCTGCGCAACCAGTTCACCGGCGGAAAATCAATGAAGATATTCGCCGTGGGCATCCTCGCCTTTCTCAGCGGGCACTTCCTCTACATCGCCGCGCTCATCGGCCGCAGCCCCGCCATCATCCTGCCCGCGCTGATCGCAACGGCAGTTTTGTCCGCGCTGGCCATCCCGCCGCTGATGAAGCGCATCACCGCGCCCAGCGCAGGGCTGAAAATATTCGGCTATGTCTATCTTGTCGTCGTCATTGCAATGTTCTCCTGCGCCGCCGCGCTGCTCGTCACCCTCGGCGCGGGCGCGCTGACGCTTGTATTCACGCTTGGCGCGCTGCTGTTCGTCGTGAGCGACTTTATAATGATCTACTATTCCTCCGGCAAAAAGATAAAGCCGCTGCGCGCGATAAACCAGCTGTGCTACTACGTCGGCCAGCTCATGATCGCCGTGTGCATCCTGCTTGCGTAACTCATATCTATTGTCAAAGCCCCCACCGCCGCGTGGGGGCTTTGCTTTTTTGCCGCGTGTGTGCACACGATGGCATTTTTCTTATGAATTTCCCGCGCGGCCCCTTGCAAAGCCGGGCGGCAGATGTTATTATAATATCAAGTGTGGCTATACCACAAACATCTAAATAACAGAACAGGAGAAAAAAATGAACGCAAAACGGAAAAGAGCGGCGGCCGTGCTGGCCGCGCTGCTGGTCGTGCTGTTCGTATGCATGTTCGCCGCGGACGGCATACAGCGCGGCGGCGGCAGCATCGCCGTGACGGAGGGCTGGATAGAGACCGACGTGGGCGATCTGATGTACAAGCTCTACACCCCGCAGAGTGCCACGGCGGAGAACAAGGCCTCCGGCGTGCTGCTTCTGCACGGCTATCAGAACGACCATGAGACCTGCGCGGCCTACGCCATAGAGCTTGCGCGCCGGGGCGCGGTCGTGCTGTGCACCTACATCTACCGGCGCACCGGCAGCGTCTACACCGGCGCGCTGACCGTGGCCTCGCTCGCCTGCTGGATAGTCACGGGCGGCTCGTCCATGCTGTAAGACCCTTGCCAACATGATAAGATACGAAAACTGGCGGTGAAGCTTTCGCTTCACCGCCGGTCAGTATATCAAAAAAAGCCTCGCAGAGTTTGCCGCCCGCAGGCGGCAAACAATCTTTTGATCATTTTCTCTCACGACATGCGCGTGAGAGAAAATACTTCTCAGTCTGCCAGTGTGAAATTTGCCCGCCACCGGCGGGCAAATTATGCGCGCAGCAGACTGCAAGCCTTTTGTCGGAAAAACCCGCAGGTTTTTCCGACAGGCTCACAGCCGGTAATGCATTATAAGGGTTTATTCCTTATCCAGAAGGTTCGTCATGCTTTTCAGACTTATGCACAGCGTTGAGATGTTGTGCAGCAGCGCGGAGGTCGCGGGCGGGAGTATCCCGGCCACGCCAAGGCAGATCAGCATGAAGTTGAAGCTGATTATTTTGCGGTAGTTGCCGTGGATGCGCGCCATGAGCGCGTCGCTCAGCCGCTTGAGCGTCACGAGCGCCTCAAGGTCGTCCGCGCCGATGGTGATATCCGCGACCTCGCGCGCGATGGCCGCGCCGTCACGGATGGCGATGCCCGCGTCGGCCTCGGAAAGCGCCGGGGAATCGTTGACGCCGTCGCCCAGCATCACGACCCGGCGGCCGGCCTCGTGCTCGGCCCGGATGAAGCCCGCCTTATCCTCCGGCAGGACCTCGGCGAAATACTCGTCCACGCCCACGGCCGCGGCGACGGAACGCGCCGTCCTCTCGCTGTCGCCCGTCATCATGACAAGCCTCGGTATGCCCTGCGCGTGCAGGGCGTCAATGACGCCGCGCGCCTCACTGCGCAGCGGGTCCTCTATGCATATGACCGCCGCAAGCACGCCGGATATGCCCAGATACAGATGCGAATACTCGCCCGGCAGGTCGTCGAAGCGCGCCTGTTCGCCCGCGGGCAGGACGCAGCCCTCATCCTCGAACACGAAGTGCTGGCTGCCGATGACGACCTTTTCACTGCCGACGCTGCTGGACACGCCGTGCGCGACGATGTAATCCACCTTGGAGTGGCGCTCCTCATGCCGCAGACCGCGGCGCTCGGCCTCGGCCACGACGGCCTTCGCCATGGAGTGGGGGTAGTGCTCCTCCAGGCACGCGGCCAGACGCAGCATCTCCGCCTCATCCCTGCCGCCGAAGGTGACGATCTGCGCCACGCGCGGCATGGCATGGGTCAGCGTGCCGGTCTTGTCGAACACGAAGGTCTCCGCCTGCGAAACGGCCTCAAGGAAGCGCCCGCCCTTGACGGAGATATGATAGGCGCTGGCCTCCTTCATCGCGGACAGCACCGCGATGGGCATGGACAGCTTCAGCGCGCAGGAGAAATCGACCATCAGCACGGCCAGCGCGCGCACGGGGTTGCGCGTGATAAGCCATATGAGCGCCGTCGCGCCGAGGCTGTAGGGCACAAGGCTGTCCGCCAGATGCGCCGCGTGGCTCTCCGTGCCGGACTTGAGCTTTTCCGACTCCTCTATCATCCTGACTATGCGGTCATAGCGCCCGCTGCCGCTGGTCTTTTCCACGCATACGGAGAGGCTGCCCTCTTCTATCACCGTGCCCGCGTAGACGTAGCCGCCCGCAGTCTTGCGCACGGCAAGCGGTTCGCCCGTGATGGACGCCTGATTGACCATGGCCTCGCCGTCCGTCACCTTTCCGTCCAGCGGGATCATCCCGCCGGTCGCAACACTTATCGTATCGCCCGCGCGGACCTCACTCACGGGAACGAGCACGTCCCCGTCCGCCGTTTGCAGCCAGACCTTGTCCACGTTCAGCGCCATGCTGCGCGCAAGGTCGGCCACGGACTTCTTGTGCGTCCACTCGTCCAGCGTCTCCCCGACGCCAAGCAGGAACATGATGGAGCCCGCCGTGGCAAAGTCGCCGCGCAGCATAGACACGGCGATGGCCGTCGCGTCGAGCACAGGCACCTGTATCCGCCCCCGGATAAGGCAGCCAAGGCCGGCCTTTATGTACCGCAGAGAGCGCAGCAGCGTCATCGCCGTGCGCAGCGGCACGGGCAGAAGAAGCTTGTTGACGCAGCGGCGTATGACCGAGTTGACGAGCTTTTCCTCGTATTCCCGGTCAAGTGCGCGGGAGCTGTGCGCATCGGCAAGATGCGCGGCGGCCTCATACGAAAACGCCGCAAGCGCCGCGACGATGTCCGCGCGCGGCGCCTTGTATACTATGACCGCGTCGCACGTGCGGTCATAGACCTTTGCCTCCGTCACGCCGTCAACGGCGCGGAGGTATGCTTCGAGTATATCCGCCTGTGAAAGCGTCATGCGCGGCTGCACGGCATGCACGCGCATACGCCCCGGCAGCTCATGCAGGATCTTGCACTTCATGCTTATTCGGCCTTCTCTGCGCTGTCCTCAATGACCTCGGCCTCAGCCTCGGCCGCGTATTTTTCGTTGAGCTGCTTCGCCTCGGCGAGTATGTCCTCCGCGCCCTCGCGGATGCCGGTGGCCGTCGCCATCACGCAGTCCTTCGCGCGCAGCGCCGCCGCCGTGGTGTGCACATAGACCTTCTTCGCGCCGCGGCTTGCAAGTACCTTCAGTCCGGCCGTGCCGAACGCAACGCCGCCCAGAAATGCTGCAAACTTATTCATATTCTTATCCTCCCTGTTTATATATCCTACGAGTTAGTCATGCCTAACTCGTGCGTATTTTACAGGCCGCCGTACCGGCGGTCTGTATCATTCTTATACCACGTTCCGGGGCCGTTATCAAGATTTTTTCCCCTGAATTCATAAGTTGTTAACCAATTCCGCCGCTGTGCCCGGCGTGCAGGACGCCGCGCATATGCGCGCCGCCGCGGGGTCATTCGCCGCGCTCGGCCTCCCGGCTTTTCAGGTGCGTGTTGAGATAGTCGGACGCCTGCTCCAGCACGGAGAGGATGCACCTGTCCGCCTCAAAGGCGTCGCGCCGCGCCACGGCCTCCGTCAGCAGCGTGAACTTCGGCAGGCTGCGCGTCAGCTCCGAGGCGTTTTTATAATGCTCTCTTATAAGATTCCTTATCATCTTTTCAAAGCTCTGGAACACCATGGCGTATGCGGCGTTGCCGGATATCTCCGTCAGGCACTTGTGATAGGCGTACACGGCCTCCGCCGCCTCGTCCTCACCGGCGGCGTATATCGCGTCCGCGTGCGCCTGCAAGAGCCGCAGCGACTCCGGCGTCAGCCTTGCGCAGGCAAGGCGCGTGCACTCGCGCTCTACCAGAATGCGAAGGTCCATCAGGTCGCGGAACAGCGTGCTGTCTATCAGCGCGCTGTCATAGCTCATTATCGCCGACAGCGTCTCCGGCGTGGCGCGGCGCACGTATTCCGCCACGAAGGTGCCCTTGCGCGGCACGATGCGCAGAAAGCCCATGCGCTCCATATCCAGTATCCCCTGATTGACCGAGCCGCGGCTTATGCCCATCTGCTGGGCAAGCTCCCGCTCCGGCGGCAGCCTGTCGCCCGGCTTGAGCTCACCGGAAAGTATCTTTGCCTGCATTGCGTTTATGAAATTCGCCTTGAGGTTTTTGCCTTCGCCTGTCTGCATGTCTCTCTCTTCCTTATTTCAATGGATCGCCTCATATTATAAATAATTTGCCCCGCAAAATCAAGTCTGGCCTGTGATTTGCAGCCACAACGCCGGATATCTCTCCACCCTGCACAAAAAACGGGGCGGAATTTCGTCGCAGGTCTGACAAAGTTTGCTTGCACCGGGGGCAGAACTGGTGTAAAATAAATTTGTGGCTATACCACAAGAGAAATTGTGATCAATATATTCAACGGAGGACGCGTAAATGCAAAAATACGACGTGATCGTTGTCGGCGCGGGCAACGGCGGCCTTTCGGCCGCGGCATATCTCGCAAAGGCCGGCAAGAAGGTGCTTGTGCTGGAAAAGCACAATCTCCCCGGTGGCTGCGCCACTAGCTTCGTGCGCGGGAAGTACGAGTTTGAGGCCACCCTGCACGAGCTGTGCCAGATGGGCACGGGCGAAGGGGAGGGGAAGCGCGGCGCGGTGCGCCAGCTTCTTGAGGACGACTACGGGCTGGACGTGGAATGGTGCAGCGCCAATGAGAGCTTCGCTTCCGTTGCGACAGACCCGGACGGCTTCAACGTCGCCATGCCCGCGGGCGTGCAGAACTTCATCGACGAGATGGAGCGGCAGGTGCCCGGCAGCCGGGAATCCATGACGACGGTGCTGGAACTCGGGCGGATGCTGGTGGACGGCGTGGAGTGGCTGTATGAGCGGCACAACGAGCCGGAGGGCGCGCAGAAGGTCGAAATGATGCTGAAATACTATGACCTTATGTGCCTTGTGCCCCAGCCCTGCGACGAGGTGCTGCGCAAGATAGGCGTTCCGGACAAGGCGCGCCAGATCTTCGAGTCGTACTGGACCTATGTTTCGGCGGACTCGACCGAGATGAGCTTCGCCCCCTACGTCTTTATGACCTATGTCTATCTGACGCAGCTTCCGTGGTTTGCGAAGAACCGCTCTCATGAGATATCGCTTGCCTTTGACGCGAAGATACGCGAGCTCGGCGGCGACATCTGGTACAACACGAAGGTCGATAAGATAGACATAAAGAACAACGCCGTGCGCGGCGTCGTGCTGGCCGACGGCACGTATATAGAGTGTGAGCGCGTCATTTCAAACCTCATGCCGCACGTCGTGTTCGACCGCATGGTCGAGCCGTCGGAGGTGCCGCAGTACGACCGCAAGAAGATGAACGCCCAGCGGCTCGCGCAGGCGGCGTTCACGGTGTATCTGGGGCTGGACGCAAGCGCGGAGGAGCTGGGACTCAAGAACTACGACACCTTCATGCGCTATACGCCCGACAACCACAAGCAGTTCCTCTCCTCAGACTCCATCGACACGCACAAGGATATCACCTGCACCGTGCTCACAAACGCCCTGCCCGACGCCGCCGGAAAGGGCCGCGCCTTTATCCAGTTCAGCAAGTTCTATACCGGCGACCCGTTCAAGGACGTCACGGAGGCGGACTATTTCAAGATAAAGGACCGCATTGCCCGCGAATGCGTTGAGCGCTATGAGGCCGTCACCGGCTGCGACCTGCAGGGGCATATAGAGGAGCTCGTCGTCGCCTCCCCGGTCACGTGGGCGCGCTATCTCGGCACGCCGCGCGGCGACGTATACGGCTACATCCCCGCAGCGTGGGACGGCATGTTCCCGCGCGTGCAGTGCGGCCACAAGGAGGACTACACCATAAAGGGCCTGCGCTTCGTCGGCGGCCACGGCACGCAGATGGACGGCTATTCCCAGGCGTATCTTTCCGGCGCGGAGCAGGCGAGATACATGCTTCTTGACACGAAGGAGGGCAAATAAGATGGCGAAGTACAACTATTCCCGCAAGGGCCTCAAGGGGCTTACGCCCTTCCCGTTCCTCGGCGAGGTGAAAACGCGCCTCAAGGCTATCGAGGCCGCGCCCGACACCATGCCCCAGTCCATATATAACGCGAACATCCTCGCCGCGAAGCTCCACCCTGCGGTGCAGCATGTGCGTATAGCCAGCATCGTCGATCACGGCGGCGCGAAGAGCTTCACTCTCGTTCCCGACGTGGAGAAGGGCACGGCGGAGATGGCATATTTCCGCGCCAGCCAGTATGTCTCCGTGGCGCTGAACATAGACGGCGCGGCCGTCAACAAGCCCTACACCATCCGCTCAGGCCCGAAGGACGCCCTCGGCAGCGAGGATACCAGCTACACCCTCACCATCAAGCTGACTGAGCCGTCCTACGCCTCGAAATACATCCTTGACACGTGGAAGCAGGGCGACGCCGTCGATATAAGCGGCCCTCTCGGCGATTTCTATTATCAGGACCTGCGCGACGCGAAGCACGTCGTCGCTATCGCGGGCGGCTCCGGCATCACGCCGTTTTACTCCATGGCCGCCGCCATTGCCGACGGGATAGAGGACTTTGACATGTCCATCCTCTACGGCAGCCGCACGGCGGACGGGATACTCCTGCGCGACGAGATAGAGGCTGTCGCCGCGCGCTCAAACGGCCGCGTCAGGGTCGTGCATGTGCTGTCGCACGAGGAAAAGGAGGGCTATGAGCACGGCTTCATCACGGCGGAGCTTATTAAGAAGTACGCGCCCGCCAGCGACTACTCCGTGTTCATGTGCGGGCCGAAGGCGATGTATGCCTTTGAAGAGGGCGAGATGAAGAAGCTCGGCCTGCCCAAGCGCCGCTACCGCATGGAGATGTCCGGCGACTATCTGCACGCCGCGGACAGCGCCGGTTTCCCCGCGGAGAAGAAGGGCGCAGAATTCACCCTCACTGTCGATATCCGCGGCGAGAAGCAGACCGTTCCCTGCAAGGCGGAGGAGTCGCTGCTCTGGGCGATGGAGCGCGCGGGGATAAAGGCCCCCTCGCATTGCCGCAGCGGCGAATGCGGCTGGTGCCACTCCCGCCTCGTCAGCGGCGACGTGTATATTCCCGAGGACGCCGACGGGCGGCGCATGGCCGACAAAAAGTTCGGCTGGATCCACCCGTGCTGCTCGTTCCCGCTGAGCGATGTGGAGCTGTGCGTCTATCCCGTGGACTGACGCGGGGAAAATGTATAGATATAAATAGACAGGGCGCGCCGGTAAAACGGCGCGCCCTGCTTTGCCATGTTCAATTTCAGACTTCGTCTCAATAGAATTCGCCGGGGACCTCCAGCACGATGTCCGAGGTGGGGAAGGACGAGCACGGATGGATATAGCCGTACTCCTTATCCGCCCAGCGGCGCAGCTCGTTCTCCTGCGGGATGAATACGCTGCCCTCCAGCATCCGCGACCTGCACCAGCCGCACTCGCCGCTGCGGCAGCGAGACGGCGCCTTTATCC